>Ga0209060_10000441_pt1 | contig 79158 bp, 62 predicted proteins | sample Coa_R1_8_FD_187155 | JGI IMG/M metagenome (GOLD analysis project Ga0209060, IMG submission 187155) | Surface soil microbial communities from Centralia Pennsylvania, which are recovering from an underground coalmine fire - Coalmine... | ecosystem: Environmental > Terrestrial > Soil >... | reverse complement strand
CACCTGATCTCCAAGGTGAATCCTCCAGACCTCGAGTATCGACCGACACCGCAGCAGCGCAGCGTCCTGGAACTCCTGCAATACCTCACGATTTTTGCGCCGATCCATCTCCGTACCATTGTGTCCGGCAAGTTGGACCTGGACGCCTGGCGCAACGAGTGGGGCATCGAAGAGGCAGCTGCCAGGCAGAGAGGACTCGAGGAGATCAAAGCTGCGATCGGCGCACAGTCCCCATTATTCTCGAATCTGCTCGAACCGCTGACCGACGAGGACCTGCTACTGCAAATGGAAGTGTTCGGCAACCAGGGTAGCCGCGGATCGTGGCTCGTCAGCCTGGTCCTATGCCACTTTGCCGCATACCGGATGCAGCTATTTCTCTACCTCAAGTCCTGCGGCCACGCGGAACTGAATACGCTCAATCTATGGGCGGGAATGGATCGTCAGTAAGAGCCGCTATGTTCTCTCTGGAAATCGATTGCGATCCCGAGGATCGAGAACTGCTCATCGCGGAGTTGTGGGAGCACGACGTGGCCGGCATCGTCGAGCTGAGTCCCAGGAATCTGCGCGCGTTTTTCGAAGATAGCGCCGACCGTGAGGCGCTGCTGCGCCTGTTTCCAGGTGCGGGCTTCCGGCGCGAGGAGCAGCGCGATTGGGTGCAGTCGGCGCGCGATCTTCTGCAGCCGATGGAGGTGGGAAAGCGATTTTACCTCGTGCCCGCCTGGCGCGACGATCCCGCGCCTCCGGGCCGCTTCCGCATTCCCGTGAATCCGGGAATGGCATTTGGCACCGGAGTCCATCCCACCACCCAACTCTGTATTGAGGCTCTCGAGGAATTCCGCAAGCCCGGAATGACGGTACTCGACGTCGGCACCGGTTCGGGCATTCTGGCAGAGGTCGCCCGCCTCCTCGGCGCAGGCGCCGTGTATCCGTGCGATATCGATCCGGTCGCCGTCGAGATTGGCGGCGGCGTCTTTGTCGGATCCGTGGATGCCGTGGCCGATCGCTCGATGGATTTGGTGGTAGCGAACATCAGCCCAGGCGCTATCGTGAAACTGGCGCCCGATTTCATGCGGGTACTCAGGCCTGAGGGCGTCCTCCTGGCCAGCGGATTCGAGGCTCACGAAGTGAACGAAGTGCAGAAAGCGCTTCCCCCGGCACGCGAGGTCCGCCACAAAGATAACTGGTCGCTGCTAATCGTGGCTTAATTCTGGGGACAGGCTACGCGACGCCCCGCATTATTTCCCGCGGCTGCTTACCGCCGCACCGATCAGTGCCAGATCGTGCGAGGTCGCAACGATCTCGAAAAACGTCCCCTGCAGCGGACTCATCTTGACCATGTATTGCAGGTACCGGTTCAACATGTTCAAATCCACGAAATCGGTGTTCGGACCTGCCAGATAAAACCGTCCAGGACCATCCAGGTGGACATGAGTAGCGGTCGCCGCGGCGAGCGCCCGATGCCATCGCTTCACGAAATCGAGCGCGCGCTGGTCGCCCTGCCGCGCCAGGCTGAACACTTCCTCAGGTTCCATATCGAGGAAGCGCAGCCGCATCGCGCGATTGCCCATGATCCCTTCGAGATGGCCGATGCCCCCGCACCCGCAGAAGTGTTCCTTGGGATCCAGCGTCACCACCATATGACCGCCCTCGCACACGCTGTCGTTGGAAGGATATCGGCCAAACCCGATGCCATCGCCCAAATACCAAACGCGAATCAGTTTCTCGAGTACGCCGTGAGTGGCTGCGATTCCGGCCGCAAGCGCGTCCGCGTCGTTCATCACCGTGACGGGCGCGTCGATCCCCGCGGACTTAAGCGCCGAACAGAGGCGCTCTCGAATGTTCAACCCCTTCAACTGCGCCAGGTTCGGCGAATCGTCCACCACTCCATTGCGGATAATTCCAGGGAACCCCGCGCCTACCGATTCCACCGGCTCGCCTTCATGGAGCAATTCCACCTGCTCCAGAATTCGCGCGATGATCTCCTCCGACGGAAGAGACTTGAGGTCGATCTCGCCCTCTCCCGGCTCGGGGTACATCCGAACCGTACCGAGCTTATTGCCGTCGACGATTCCCACCCAGATGTAGCGTGTTGCTATTATGCCGATGCTGCGCCCCATCTCGAAGCCTCCCTAAAACCGCAACAGCTTGTTGACCCCGTTGAATGCCGCCTGTTTGTAACATTCGGCCAAAGTGGGATAGTTGAACACCGTTTCCACGAAGTAATCGATCTTGCCCTTCAGGATCATTACCGCCTGCCCGATGTGCAGTAACTCCGATGCACCCTCTCCGATGATGTGCACGCCGAGGATCTCGCGCGTTTCCCTGTGGAAAATGATCTTGAGACGTCCCGTGGTGTCGCCGCGAATCTGGCCACGAGCGGTCTCGCGATAGTACGATACGCCCACCTCGTACGGCACGTCGGCTTCGGTCAACTGCTCCTCAGTCTGGCCGGTGAACGAGATCTCGGGAATCGTGTAGATGCCGTAGGGATAAGTCGCAGGATTCGACTGAATCTTGATACCGCACGCATTCGCCGCCGCGATGCGTCCCTGTTCCATCGAAACCGAAGCCAGGCTCGGAAATCCGATCACATCGCCGACAGCATAAATATTGGGTACCTTGGTGTGGTAATCTGCGTCCACCGAGATGCGTCCGCGATTGTCAGCCGACAGGCCAGCCGCTTCCAGATTGAGCTCGTCTACATTGCCCTGGCGGCCCACGGCGTAAAGCAGAGCATCACCCACGACGCGCTTCTTGCTCTCGAGGTTCGCTACCACGGCGCCATCGGGCATCTCTTCCACGCTGGCGACGCCTTCATTCAGGCGCAGGGTGACGCGATGATCGCGCAGATGGTAGGAGAGTGCCTCGATGATCTCAGCGTCTGCGAATTCCAGCAGGCGGGGTCGTTTCTCCACCAGGATCACGCGCACGCCCAGGATCGCGAACATGCACGCGTATTCCACGCCGATCACACCGCCGCCCACTACGATCAGAGTTCGCGGAATCGTCGGCATGGCGAGGATCTGGTCGCTGTTCATGATCGTGCGGCCGTTGAGCGGCACCGCCTTGGAGGTAGCAGGCTTTGTCCCCGTAGCGATAATCGTGACAGGAGCTTCGAAATCGGCCTGCCCGCTCGAATTCTCCACCCGCACGTGCGTCGCATCCAGGAAACTGCCGCGGCCGATGATCACATCGACGCCGTTACGCGCCAACTGCGCCTGAGTGACGTCGGCTTCGGTCTTGATTACCTGTTGCACGCGGAAACCCAGGTCCGCCATGCTGATCTTTTCTTTGACGTGGTAGTTGATGCCGTAGATTCCCTGAAATTGGAAACCCGACAGGTGCAATACGGCCTCACGCATCGTCTTACTGGGAATAGTTCCGGTATTGATACAAGCGCCGCCGACGATCTCGCGCTGTTCAATCACGGCCACGCGCCGCCCCATCTTGGCGGCCTGAATGGCCGCACGCTGACCCGCCGGACCCGAACCGATAACGATGAGATCGTAAGTGCGCATAAGAATATGGTGGGGCCACGCTTTAGCTTGGCCAATTCACGTTTTTGAAACGCATTGGCAAGCTAAAGCATGCCCGACCAATGCTGACCTTAAGAATTGAACCGGTTTTCGATTTCTTCCCAGTTCACTACATTCCACCAGGCCGCCATGTAATCCGGCCTGCGATTTTGGTACTTCAGGTAGTATGCGTGCTCCCAGACATCCAGGCCCATCACCGGAGACTTCCCTTCCATCAGAGGGCTGTCTTGATTCGCGGTGGAGTAGATATCGATCTTACCACCAGACTTAACCAGCCAAGCCCATCCCGAACCAAAACGCCCAGCTCCCGCGGCATTGAATTTTTCCTTGAAACTGTCGAAGCTGCCGAAGGTTCCGATGATGGCCTGCGCCACGTTCCCGACCGGCGCTCCGCCACCGCCGCCCTTCATGATCTTCCAGAACATCGAGTGGTTGATGTGACCGCCACCGTTGTTCCTAACCGCGGTACGGATGCTCTCCGGAACAATCGCGCAGTTGTTGGCCAACAACTCCTCTACGCTTTTGCCGGCCAGGTCGGGGGCCGATTCCAACGCCTTGTTCAGGTTGGTGACGTATGCGTTGTGGTGTTTGCCATGATGGATCTCCATCGTCATCTTGTCGATGTGCGGCTCGAGTGCATCGCTGGCATAAGGCAACGGCGGTAATGTGAATGGCATATCGATTCTCCTTAGTCTCCTCGTTGCGGCGGGGGAAGGCCCGCCATCCTGCATGTAGGAAGGGACGTTCCCTATCCCTCGAAACGTGTTCGCTCAAAGGCGTCGGCGAGACGGAACATCGTCGTCTCGTCGAAATGCCGGGCCATAATCTGCATCCCCACCGGCAGCCCGGCGGCGGTCTTTCCGCACGGAACGCTCATGCACGGAATGCCCGCCAAACTCCCGGTAATGGTATAGATGTCCGAGAGGTACATCGCGATGGGGTCGTTTACCTTCTCTCCCAGTTTAAAGGCCGGGAAGGGCGAAACCGGCGCCACAATTGCATCCACCTCTTGAAACGCGTTCGCAAAATCACGAGCCACCAGCGAACGCACCTTCTGTGCCTTCACGTAGTAAGCATCGTAGTAACCGTGGCTTAACACGTACGTGCCCAGCATGATCCGGCGCTTGCACTCCGCTCCGAAGCCCTCGCCACGGGTGTTCCGATACATATCCGATAGGGTTTCCGAGCCGTTCGAACGTACGGTGTAGCGCACCCCGTCGAAGCGCGCCAGGTTCGAGCTGGCCTCAGCCGTGGAAATGATGTAGTAGCACGCAATGGCGTAGTCGGTCGCGGGCAAACTGATCTCGCGCACTTCACACCCCAATCGCCGGAACGCCTCCACGCCCTTTGCAATGAGATCGCCGGTCTCGCTCGTCAAATCTTTTAGATACTCGCGAGGCAGCCCAAGCTTCAAGCCATTTACGACACCATCCAGGCGCACGGAATAATCCGGCACGGGCGCGGCGGCAGACGTGGAGTCGCACGGGTCGTGGCCTGCGATCACTCGTAGCAGCGTCGCCGCATCCTTCACTGTGTTCGCTAGTGGACCAATATGATCGAGCGAGCTGGCGTGCGCGGTGAGCCCGTATCGCGAGACGCGTCCATAGGTGGGGCAGACCCCGACCACTCCGCAAAACGACGCCGGCTGGCGGATGGACCCGCCGGTATCGGAGCCCAGCGCCACCACTGCGGTGCCTTGCGCCACTGCGGCGGCCGAACCGCCGCTGGTGCCGCCCGGTACCCGCTCCAAGTCGATTGGATTGCGTACGGGCCCGAAGGCGGAATTCTCGTTCGACGAGCCCATCGCGAACTCGTCACAGTTGGTCTTCCCGATCAGGATGCCGCCGGCCTCTTCGAGCCGCACCACAGCCGTCGCGTCATAAGGCGGAATGTAATTCGCCAGTAAGCGCGAGCCGCACGTCGTCTTGAGTCCCTTGGTGACAATGACGTCCTTCACCGCGATCGGCACGCCGGCCAGCGGACCAAGCTCTTCGCCGCGGACCATTTGCTCGTCCACCCGCCGCGCCGCCGCAAGTGCCCGCTCCGGAGCAAAGTGCAGATAAGCATTGGTCCGCGGATTCTCCATCTCGGCCTGTTTCAATGCCTCGGACGTCAGTTCTACCGCGCTCACCTTTCGCGAAAGCAGTGCATCGCGCACCGAATCGATCGTCACCGTTCGATTACCCTCGGAACCTTGAAGTAGCCGGCGCCTGCTTGCGGTGCATTGCGCACGGCGGCCTCATTCCCCAGCGGCGGCACCGGAATATCGGCGCGCAATGTGGCAGTTTCCTCCGCCTCGAAGAGCACCTGCGCCATCGGTTCGACTCCGCTGGCGTCGATCTCATTGAGGCGATCCATATGCTCCAGGATGCCATCGAGATCCGACTGGAATCGCGCGACCTCCGCATCGGTGAGGTTCAAGTTCGACAGTCCGGCGACGTAGCGGACTTCCTTTTCCGTAATCTTCACGCGAGCGCCTTATTGCGAGAGGAACGATAGATGCCGCGCAGTACCGGATCATCGATACTCTCGGCCTCATCGAAGAGGTCCGGGACGCTGGTTTCAGCGCGTTGCGGTTCACGGCGTCGCGGCACGATGCGAAATTCGAGATCCTCGACAAGTCCGGGCCCCAGGCTTTTTTCGAAATTCCGCAGAATGTGAGAAGTGAGGGCAAACAATTGGCGCTGCCAGAGGCGGTCTTCGACTTCGATCACAAGTCGAGTACGCACCATGTGCGCGGCGCGCGTGTGAGATGCGATCTTCTTACCCACCGCCGCGGGCCATGCGGCGCAGACGATCTCCGCGGGGCTGAAGGTATCGCGAGGCAGTCTCAGGCTGCGGATGAGCTTGCTGGCGCGTTCCATGTGAGGCGATTCGACGATTGTATCATGGCACCCGCGGCGCAAAGATTCCTCTTTGGAGCGTCGAGATTCTTCTCGACGCTTTTCGCACGTACCTTAAGTACGTGGTTTCAGAAGTTCGCCGACATATCGCCAGATCGCTTGGTAACGCGCGGGGCTCGTAAGCGAAATGTGGGTTCATTTCGCCAGAATGAGCGGACAGACGAAAAGCGTCGACAGGAGTGTCGACGCGGCAAACAGGGTGTTTGCGCCACGCCGCTTTATCAAGCGCCTGATCGAAGCACGTCTTCGGCCGCGCGCTTGGCTTGCTGCAGCGCGCCGGCAGCACTCTGATGGCCGTTCAATTCGGAGTGCGCAATCACGATCTGCCCATATCCTCTCTGTACAATTTCCCTCGGCGATGCCTTACCGTCGCGGCCGTAGTAGAAACCCGGCGGCTGCAGTACCCGGGCGTGCCCCCACCGGTTCAGCACGACGCCCGCGATGTCCCGGGAAGCCCGGAATCCGGCGTCCTGAAACAGAATCGTCATTTGCCTGACGATCTGCTTCTCGTAATCGGCGTAGGTGGTTTCGAGCAGCCGTTTGCGGCCCAGTTCTCCCTGCTCCGCGACGGAATGGCCTGGGGCATACAACCCCGTGTAGAAGGTCAGCACCACGGGCTCGTCCGGATGCAGCACGGGGCGAAAGGATCCCGCCATCATCGGGCATCGAATATTGCACGACCAACCGAAGCCTTCGTTGAAATACCGGACTGCGGGCGCCTCCAATCGATATAGGAATCGCCAATTCGTGAGCGCGACGTTCACGCTCATCGCGGGCCCGTAATGGAATTCGTCGTAGGCCTCGCGCAGGTCCCCGGGTAAATCCGCCAGAATGTGCCGATTCAGCCAACCCGGGGATGCCATCACAACCTTGCGGCCACGCGTCCGCCAGAGCTTCCCATCCTTTTCGTACGTAACGGCGACACCGGAATTCGTATGCTCCACGCGCGTCACCGTCGCGCCCAAACGCACCCGCGTGGCCGATCCTGACCGATCGAGCGCGTCGAAGTTCACCGCCGTATTGAGCACGTTGGCAAAGCTCAACTCGCCTGGGATCGCATCGGGAATGAGCCAGCGCATCAGATGACGCGCAAAGGTGGTGTTGCCTCCAGGAAACGAGATGCCGGGCGCGGAGGCAGCAGGAATCACCAGGTTGTGGCCCGCTCGCGCGCACACCGCGTCGGGGCTGGCTCCGCAGATCAATCCGATCACCGGCTCGACGAATTTCGTCACTTCCGGGCGCAATCCCAATTCGCCTTCCAGATATTGTTGGTAGGTGATGGCATCGAGATGGCGCCGCACCGTTTCGGATCCGCCAGTGGTGGCGCGCCATTTCAGAAGATCGCCTCGCACTTCCTTCGAGAAGGGAGTGCCCTCCAGCTTGTTGGCGAAAATATTGCGCAACCATAAGGGCTTCGAGCCACCAGGCTGGCGGCCGAAGAAGTAGCCGACATCCACCTGGGTATCGTTAATGCCATCCATATGGGAGTAGTTGTCGCGAGGAATCCGCAGCGGCTTGAGGGATGGGTCCCACGAAGCCCATGCATATTCGCGAGGAAGACCAAGCTCGGTGAAGAGCTCGTCCATCTGATTGTGCGAGCCTTCACGGGGAACCGCGAAGTCGTTGGACGCCTGTGGGCCGATCAGGCGGCGGCCATTGACCAGAAATTCATTCTGCTTGCAATGGCCACCGAAAATCGGATGGTTCTCCAGAATCAGGCAATGCTTGCTGCCGCCCGTGGCCTTGGCGAAATAAAACGCCGAGCCCAGGCCGCTGAGACCACCGCCCACAATCAACAAGTCGAACGTTTCACCCGTGTCGTGGATTTCAGTGGGCTGCGGCGTGCCGCTTCCCTTGGCGAACTTGTGTCCGGCGCTGACTACCGGCCAGGGATCGCCGTTCGAGGCGGCATAATCCCCCACACCGCCATAGCCGGTGAACGTATCGCGTCCGGACGCCCTTTGCGCAGAGGCCGGGGCGGGCATCTTCAAGAGGGCGGCCCCCGCGCCCAACAGGACGTTGTTGAGAAAATCGCGCCGGTAGATCTTCACTTGGGTTCTCGAGACCTTCCAGTATGACAAACCGTAACGCCCGGCTCGTGCGTTTCACGACATTCGCCGATTGCGCACCGGCGGGCCTCTTTGATGTGATGGCGAGAAGAAAACGGTGAGGGTCCAAACGAGGGCCAACGGCGATTCAAGGAGGATTCGAGAATGAAGCGTATTCTGTCGGTCTGTAGTTTGCTGTCGATTGCATTCGTGGCAACGGCACAGGATCCGTGGAACTATCGGGACCATCCACGATGGGACAGTACCTGGAACAAACGACCATTTCCGCGCGCCGGCGCCTGTTTCTTCAAGGACACTAATTTCCAGGGCGATCGCTTCTGCGTATCTCGCGGCGACAAACTGGACAGCCTTCCCGGAGATTTCGGAGACAACATTACCTCCATTCAATTGTTCGGGAATGCGCGCGTGATGGTGTACAACGATCGGGCGTTCAAGGGCGGCAGCCAGGAATTCCGCTCGAGCATCAGTGACCTGCGCACGCAAAAGTTCCGCGACGGGCACACCTGGAATGACCGGATTTCCTCGATTATGGTCCGCTAGCCGGAGGCGGGCATGCTTTGGAGCGCCCAAAGCGTACCCGCCACCCACGTCACTTATCGATAGTCTGCAAGCTCGCCGGAGTGTAGCGCTCGCCTGCCACCTCATCCAAAGGAACTGCCGACTCCAACTCGGCCACTTCGGCAGGAGTCAACTTGATCTCCGCAGCAGATGCGTTTTCTTCCAGATAGGTTCGCCGTTTGGTTCCCGGAATTGGGACGATATCGCTGCCCTTCGAAAGCACCCATGCCAGAGCCAGTTGCCCCGCCTTCACGCCGCGCCGCTCCGCGATGGCCCGCACCCGATCCACCAGCACCTGGTTCTTATCGAATGCGTCGCCAGTCATCCGAGGATACCGTTGCGTGCGGAAATCGTTCGGACCGAAATCACCTGGCTTCTTGATCGCTCCTGTCAGGAACCCGCGTCCCAGGGGGCTGTAGGGCACGAACCCGATACCAAGTTCGCGCACGGCCGGCAGGATCTCCGCTTCCACATGCCGCTCCCACAGCGAGTACTCCGTCTGCAGCGCCGTGATCGGATGCACCTTGTGCGCGCGGCGAATGGTGGCAGGCGAGGCTTCCGAAAGGCCCAGATACTTTACTTTTCCGGCCTTCACCAGGTCCGCCATTGCGCCGACGGTGTCTTCGATCGGCGTGTCTGGGTCCACCCTGTGCTGGTAGTAGAGATCGATGTGATCTACACCCAATCGCTTTAAAGAGGCGTCACACGCGGACTTCACGTATTCCGGCTTGCCGCTGATCCGCCAATACCCCGGGTCGTCCTTCTTTCGGACATTCGCGAATTTCGTGGCGATGAAGAATTCGCCTCGTTTGCCGCGGATAGTTTTGCCCACCAGTTCTTCGTTATCGCCGATGCCGTAAGCATCCGCGGTATCGAGGAAGTTGATTCCCAATTCCAGCGCGCGCAAAATCGTCGCGGCGGACTCTACGTCATTCCGTTCGCCGTAGAATTCGCTCATTCCCATACAGCCGAGCCCCATCATCGAGACGACGGCTCCCTGCGATCCCAATTTTCGCTTCTCCATGCATCTCTCCTTCCTGAGTTCGTTTAGGATCTCAGCGACGCCATATCAATCACGAAACGATATTTTACGTCGCTCTTCAGGAGGCGATCGTACGCTTCGTTGATCTGCTGAATCCCGATCATTTCGACGTCGCTCGTAATCTGGTGAGCGGCACAAAAATCGAGCATCTCTTGAGTTTCCCGGATTCCTCCAATCCCCGATCCAGCGAAACTCCGGCGAGGCATGATCAGGTTCATCGCCGAAATCGGCAATGGCTTCTCCGGCGCACCCACCAGGACAAGCGTCCCATCGAGCTTTAAGAGCTTGAGATAGGCGTTAATGTCGTGATCCGCCGAGACCGCATCCAGAATGAAATTGATACTGCTGGCGTGCTTCTGCATCTGGTTGGCGTCTTTGGAAATCACCACCTCGTCCGCACCCAGGCGCAACCCGTCCTCAACCTTGCCAAGCGAAGTGGTAAACAACACCACGTGCGCGCCCAGCGCATGCGCGAATTTCACTCCCATATGACCGAGTCCGCCGAGCCCGACGATTCCCACCTTCTGCCCCGGCCCGACTTCCCAGTGATGCAGCGGCGAGTACGTCGTGATTCCAGCGCACAGCAGGGGAGCCGCCGCCGCGGGGTTCAATTTATCGGAGACCTTGAGCACGAATGCCTGGTCCACCACGATGTTCTCCGAGTACCCTCCATACGTCATGCCACCCAGGTGCTTGTCTTCGCTGCTGTAGGTAAGGGTCGGAAACTTTTCACAGTACTGCTCCAGCCCGCGCAGACAACTTGGGCAGGCGCGGCACGAATCCACCATACAGCCAACTGCCGCCAGGTCGCCGACCCGGAAACCGGTGACCTCTTTCCCGACACGCGAGACCCGGCCCACGATCTCATGGCCGGGCACGACGGGATAAACAGTCATACCCCACTCGTTTCGAGCCATGTGGAGATCGGAGTGACAGACTCCGCAGTACAGAATGTCAATGACGACGTCGCCGGGCAGCGGCTCGCGCCGGTGAATCGAGTAAGGTCCCAGGGCCGTTTTCGCGCTCTGGGCCGCCCAGGTTTTGGTGGCCTTCACGGATGGAGATGCTGACAAAGATTGCGTGCTTGCAAGCATTTTTCAGATTTTCCTCTCTCTTTATGAGACTCCGAATCGGCCGAACTCTCCATATCGAAACCTGCGAGATGCTTGCCTATTCCTGCAATCATGCGGAGGATTGATTCTCGTTTGCGTGCTTCCATACAATAGGACTGTGAGCTCTGCGAATCCACAAATGGCGATTGCGGATCAGCGGCAGGAGATGGTGGCGCTGCTCCTGGAATTGACTCAGGGCGAAGGCATGCGGCCTTCGATCCTGGAGGGCGTGAAGCTCACTCGTGCCGATCGCTGCTATCCGCGAACGCCGGTGCTTTACGATCCCAGTATCGTGATTGTGGCGAGTGGCCGCAAGAAAGGCTACGTGGGCGACAAGTGCATCGTCTACGATGCCAATAATTACCTGGTGCTGACGGTCCCGCTTCCCTTTGAATGCGAAACCGAGACCGTCGACGATCAGCCTTTGCTGGGCGTTTCGATTCACATCGAAATGAGCACGCTGAGCGAGCTGGCACTGAAATTCGACGTGCGCCGAAAACAGGCCAGTGACGATGCTTTGAATAGCATGTGCGCCACGCCTCTCGACCCGGAGATGCTGGGCGCGGCCGTTCGACTGTTGAAATGCATGCGTTCGCCGGTCGACGCCAAAGTTCTCGGGCCCGCAATTATTCGCGAGATCACCTATCGCGTGTTGTGCGGTGCGCGCGGCGATGCTCTCTTGGAGTTGCTGGCGCGCAGCAGCCAGATGGCGCAGATCTTTACGACGCTGCAGCAAATCCACGTGAAGTACGCCGAGCCGCTGGAAGTAACCCGGCTGGCCGAAGAGAGCGGGATGAGCGTCTCTGCGTTTCATCACACCTTCAAAGCGGTTACAGCGACTTCTCCTCTGCAATATGTCAAGTCGATCCGGTTGCACAAAGCGCGCATGATGATGGTGCATGACGGATTGGGTGCGGCCATCGCGCCTTCACACGCTCGGCTTCGCCGAAAGCGGTGATGGTGACGGCGCCGATGCCGGCACTGAACGCTCCGAGGCTTTCGAAAGTTCGATTGGCTCGTTCGGTATCGCGGAAGTCGAGGCGAGAGAGATTGGCCGCGCGGCCACCCGCCGCCCTTCCGAGGCCGCTGATTTTGACCAACCTCTCCGCCTGCGGATAATCGAGTGGCGCCAGCACTACCCTGCTGACGATTGCGAAAACGGCGACGTTGACGCCGATTCCCAAGGTCAGCGTGAAGATGGCGATGGCGGTGAACCCGGGGCGCTTCAGGAGCATGCGTAGGGCATAGCGGAGGTCTTGTGGAATGATGCGCATGCCCCACCGGAGTGCAATCGCACCGCCACGCGCGCAGCCCTGGTAACCCGTGCCCCGGCCCATGCGGACAGTGCCCGCTTGCGGTAGGACACTGTTCACAAGCGGACGGAATCTACTCGGCCAGCACCCGGTGAATCAGTTGCACCGCCACCGATCCCTCACCCACTGCTGACGCGACGCGCTTAACGCTGCGGGACCGGACATCCCCCACGGCGAAAACGCCCGGCCAACTGGCTTCGAACAGATAGGGAGCGCGGCTCAACGGCCATTGGGCCGCGGCGACTTCCTCGGCACTCAGGTCTGCGCCCGTCTTGATGAACTGCTTTTCGTCGAGCAGCAGGCAGCCACCCAGCCAGGCCGTGTTGGGGCTCGCGCCGGTCATCGAGAACACGTGATGAATCTCGCGGGTCTCGGTGGCGCCGGTCTGCGAGTTACGCCAGGTGATCTTCTCCAGCTTCCCATTGCCCTCGAAGCCGATGATGCTGGTATGAGTCAGTAACGTGATGGTCGGGCACTCCTCGATGCGGCGAATGAGGTAGCGCGACATGCTTTCGGCGAGCCCGGCAGACCTTACCAGCATGTACACATGCTTGAGTCGAGACGACAGGAAGACCGCGGCCTGTCCCGCCGAGTTGCCTCCTCCCACCACCACGGCCTCTTCGCCCGCGCAGAGTTGCGCTTCCACCTGCGTACAGCCGTAATACACACCAATGCCTTCGTATTGCGCGAGGTTGGGCAGGGGCAATTTGCGATAGGCCGCGCCCGTCGCCACAATCACTGTGCGGCCCTGCACGGAACGGCCGTCCGAACATTCCACGGCATATGGTTTTCGGCCGCAGTTGAGACCGGTGGCCACCTGCGCGATCGCGACATTGGCGCCGAATTTCTCAGCCTGGATAAAAGCGCGGCCGGCGAGGTCCTGACCGGAAATGCCGGTGGGGAAGCCGAGGTAGTTCTCGATGCGCGAGCTTGAACCCGCCTGCCCGCCAGGCGCATTGCCCTCCAGCACCATCACGTTCAGACCCTCGGATGCCGCGTAAACCGCTGCGGCCAAACCAGCCGGGCCGGCGCCGACCACGATCACATCGTGAATCGTTCCGGAGTCGATCGGGGCGTTGAAACCGAGGCATGCTGCCGCGTCCGCGTTGCTCGGATTGCGCAGCACTTTTTTGCCGCGGCAAATCAACACCGGGATGTCCTCGAGCATGATATGGAAGTGATCCAGGATCTCCTGAACTCCCGAGTCGTGGTCCACATCGATGTATGCGTGGGGATGTCCGTTGCGCGTCAAAAATCCTTTTAACCGCAAAGTGTCCGCCGAGTGGCTGGAGCCCACCAGCAGCACATCGCCCTTGGTGTGATTAATCAGATGCGTGCGGCGGAGCAGGAAGGCGCGCAGGAAGATCTCGCTTAGCTCCGCGTCGGTTTGGATGATCTTGCGCAGATTCTCCGCGGAGATGTCGATCAGTTTGCAGGCGGTGCGGGCGCGGCCGCGCACCAGGCTTCGGCGCCCGGAAAGCACGTCCACCTCGCCGGTGAATTCGCCAGCCTCGTGGACTGTGACGATGGCTTCGCCTTTGCAGGTGGGATTGACAATCTCGATACTGCCCTCGAGCAGAATGAAAACGCCGCGATTGGAGTCGCCCTGGTCGAAGAGAATTTCTCCGGCCGCAGCCTCCCGCCTGGTACCGAAGGGCAGCAGGCGCTCGATTTGCGGAGCGTCCAGTTGAGGAAATGCGACTTCGCGTTGCACGAATGGATCGGCCATAATTCAACCTCCAATTGTGGTCGGTGCCGGTTATGCGAATACTTCGTCCAGGTAGCACCACATCCAATCCTCGCCGGGTTCAAAGGATCGGACTACGGGGTGCTGCGTGGAATGAAAATGCCGGGTCGCGTGTTTGTTCTTGGAAGAGTCGCAGCATCCCACATGGCCGCAGGTCATGCAGAGACGCAGGTGTACCCATTCGTCTCCCATTTTGAGGCATTCCTCACACCCGGAGCCGGTGGGCTTAACGTCGTGAACGTGTTTCAGGTGAGCACATTTTGACATCGATACCAGGATAGCTCAGGCGTCAAGCGGGGCTGCTTCGCTCGCTCTCACGAATCAGCCGGACGTACCTCGCTTCGTCGCGCGGCTCCCTACCATCCGCGCGTAAGCAAGCGATCTTGCGATGCGGCGGCAGACTTCTGAAACCACCTGCTTAGCGGACGTACCGGTCGGCGTAGCTCAGGAAGGTCGGCCAGTTCGGCAGATCGGTGTGGCCGCCGCTGTGCTGCCGGAAAGCCACTTCGCCGTTCACCAGCGCGGTCTCGATCGGCGGAAACTCACTGGTGCCGAGGTCCTTTTTCCCGAGAAGCCTGTAGACAGGACCCGCACCGGCAGCAGCCATGAACATGCCTTTGGCGTCCACCCATCCGTCGCCATCGGTCTTCCCGCCGCTGATGAAGACGGGACGTGGTGCACACATCGCAATGAGCTCATGCGCGTCCACGGGCAGATCGCCCCAGTTGAGTGGACCGGAATACTTGATGAAATTGCCCGCCATCCAGTGATACTCGCCCGATCCGGCGACATTCTCCACAATCTCGCCCCAGTCGCGGCGATTGAGTTTCGCGCCACCTTCACCCGACGAACTCACATACGCAATCCAGAAGCGCGGATCGTAGGCCATCGCCACCAGTGTCGCTTTGCCGTAGCGGGAATGGCCCTCCAGCCCGACTCGTTTGGCGTTTACCGACTTGTCGGTCTCGAAGTAGTCGAGGGCGCGGCTGGCGCCCCACGCCCACGCGCGCAGAGCGCCCCAATCGTCGGCCTTGCGAGGCTGGCCCTTATTGACCAGTCCGATAATTCCGAGCGTCAGGCCCCAGCCACTGTCGGCTTGAACGCTATTGGGGTTTAATGTGGCATACCCCCATCCCTTATCGAGAATTTGTTGCTGTGCGCTCGGCCCGCTGGGCGCCCTTGGCGGGCCGCCAGGAGCGGGCGCCTTCCCCGGAACACCGCGAAACGGAGGAGGCGGCGGGGTAAAAGCGTTCGGCAGATAAGGCGGACCGTCCGGAGGAGGGGGAGCGGCTGGCGCTCCGGGCCCGCGTCCCAGTCCGAAGCCGCCACCGAAGATCATCATTACCGGCACCGGCCCGGCCGCCTTTGCCGGTGTAGTCAGAGTCAACTGGATCTTGACCGCGATCAGCGGATACGAGGAGTCGTCCACCGTGCCCACGAGTTGCTTGGTGACCACCGGGATATCGCCGACCGTGCCTTCAGTAGTGCTGGTCACTTCCCATTTCACACCAGGCACGTTCTTGGGGACGCGGCCATATACTTCGCGATCGAAGTCCTCCACGATTTCCGGGCGGCGCTTCTCCCACCAATCGGACGCCTTGGTGACTTTCTTGCCGTTATTCAGCACCAGTGGGTCCGGCAGTTTCGGAAAAGGATTCGCCTTCGACTCGTCGTAGTTCGCGTAATACGGCGAGTCCTTGTTGTTGCCGTCGCGACCCCGGCGGACTTCGGTGATGTGGAGAAGATCCATCAGACGCTGATGGTCGTCCTGCGGACTCAACTTCACCGGTTCTGGTTGAGCGATTTCCGGAGGCGAAGTCTTCTGGGAGATACCTGCCGAGGGATCGGCCAGTAGCCCCAAAATCGCCAGTTGCAGGGACCATTGGATCGATCGCGGTGCGAGCATGGACTCCTCCAATGGTCTTTAATTCTATACCAAAACTAATTCAGGCAACGGATGATGGCACTGGTGAATTCCGTCGTGGAAGCCTTGCCGCCGACATCGCCCGTCAGCGACTGACCCTCGGCGTAAACGCGATGAACCGCGTTCTGCAGGCGCTTCGAAGCCTCGCGCTCGCCGATGTGAGCGAGCATCAGAACGGCCGATTGCATGAGCGCCGTAGGATTCGCCAGGCCCTTGCCCGCAATATCGGGCGCAGTGCCATGGACCGCTTCGAAGATGGCACAGCGATCGCCGAGATTCGCGCCAGGTACGATGCCCAAGCCGCCCACCAGGCCGGCTGTGAGATCGGAGATGATATCGCCATACAGATTCGGCATCACCAGCAGATCGAATTTCTCAGGGCGCATCACGAGCTGCATGCAGGCGTTGTCCACGATCAACTCGGTGTACTCGACATCCTTGAACTCCGAAGCGATCTGCCGGCAGCACTTGAGGAACAGTCCGTCACTCAGCTTCATGATGTTGGCTTTGTGAATAGCCGTGACTTGGCGGCGGCCTTCGCGCCGCGCGTATTCGAAGGCTGCACGGGCGATCTTGGTGGATGCCTTCTCGGTGATGATCTTGAGACTTTCTACGACTCCCGGAACCACCTCATGCTCCAGGCCGGAATACAGATCTTCGGTATTCTCACGAAAGATCGCCAGGTCGAGGTCGAGGTCCGAGTATCGTGTTTTGAGGCCGGGCAGCATACGCACAGGGCGGAAGTTTACGTAGAGCCCGAGTTTTTTGCGCAAGGCTACATTGATGCTCTGGTGGCCGCCGCCAATCGGCGTTGCCGTCGGACCCTTCAGGCCCACTTTGGTGACCTCCAGCGAGGCGAATACATCGTCTGGAATTAACTGGCCCTGCGCGGCCAAGGCGCGCGCACCGGCTTCCACTGGGTCCCATTCGATCGCTACCCCGGTGGCCTCCACGGCGCGTACGGTAGCTTCGGCCACTTCGGGCCCGATACCGTCGCCTGGGATCAGCGTAATCTGGTGTGTCGTCATCATAGCTATTATAAAGTTGGGGGTGGAGCTTGATTCCGGATTGGGCGGCTGAACGGCGTCAGATGGTGGCCGTGCAGTTGCGTGGCCGGAATATTCGCGACGAGCGGGTATTGCGCGCCATGGAGCAGATTCCCCGCGAGGAGTTCGTACCCGCCGAGTCGCGCGTGCTTGCCTACCTGGACGAACCCGTTGATATCGGCAAAGGACAGACGATCTCCCAGCCTTACATGACTGCGCTGATGGCGCAGAGTCTTGAATTGCGGGGCGACGAGACCGTTCTCGAAGTAGGCGCGGGATGCGGATATGCGGCGGCGGTCTTGGGTGAACTCGCCGCCAGGGTGATCTCGGTGGAGATCATTCCCACGTTGGCGCAGATGGCATGCGACAATCTGCGGAAAACAGGACGCGACCACAATGTCGTTGTGGTGCACGGCGACGGGTCCATGGGATACGCCGACTCGGCTCCTTACGACGCGATTTCGGTGGCCGCGGCGGCGCCCGACATCCCGATGCCGTTGCTCGAACAGCTGAAAGATCCGGGCTGCCTGGTGATCCCGGTGGGCGAACGATGGGATCAGGAACTGCGGGTGATCTGGAAAGAACACGGCAGAATTGACTATCGGGTAGCGACGATTTGCCGCTTCGTGCTGCTTCGCGGGGGAGAAGGGTGGCAGTAGGATGCGCCTGCGCACATCGCAAGACCGTTTGAAGATCGAGCACAGCATCATCGATGGCGTGCGAGCCATTCTGTTGGAGGTTCTATCCGCCAATCCCGCGATCCGCTCGATCATCCCCGGAGTCATTCGTCCGGTACGCGATGCCCGCGGGAAGGTGAAAATCCGGATCACCGTGCCTACGCAGAACGGCTGGAAGGCGATCGCGTTGAGCGCAGGAGCACGCCAGGAACTGTTCATCAGCACCGATTTGGGGAAAGAAGATCTGGAGAAGGCTCTCGGACAGGCAGGAGCAATCACTCAGTAGGCGGGCCGGCCGCCGCCTGACGCACCAAGGGCAGGTCGAGAGGACCTGCCCTTGGATGACGCCTCAGTTAGAAGTTGAATCGTACCGAGAGATCGATACGGCGATTATTGGCGGCGCTGCCACCGCCTGGTCCGCCACCGAAGCCTCCACCGCCGCCCGCTCCACCACCGCCGTAGCCGGTGTTGACGCCTGTTGGCTGGCCGAACTGATTCGAGTTCAAAACGCCCTGATATCCGCCCGGATTGTCGTGATTCAGGACATTGGTGATGTTCGCCGACAGCGTCAGACTATAGCGTCGATCGGAGGTGTTGCCGCCCCCTCCCCTGCCGCCGCGGCCGCCGCCCGCCGGTCCCATGCGCATACCGCCACCGCCACCGCCGCCGCGCGGACCACCGCCACCGAACCCGCCGGGACCGCCACCACCAGGACCGCCACCGCCAGGAGGTCCGCCGCCCATCCCCATGTCGCCCGGATTCGGACCAGCGCCGCCAGTGCGCTTCGCGCCCAAACCAAAGGTGCGCGAGATCCGCAGATTGAGTGAGACCAGGCCCGCCATCGTCAGATAGTTGCGCGGCACCAGATTACCCGGCGAGGCCGGATTATAGATCGTGCCGAAGTTGCCGAGCGTGGTACAGACCACGCCACCCACTCCGCAGGTCGAACCCGCGGGAGCAAAGATTGCGCGTGCATTCTTGTTATTGTCGCCGTAGATGTCCTGCCCGAGCAGTACATCGTACGGAGCGCCCGAACGTAGAGTGACGAACGGCGAGAACGAGACGTTCTTCGGTCCAACGATCGAGCCGATCATGGTGAAATTGTGGTGCCGATCGAGGTTGGAGCGTCCGTAGTCCTGGGCGAAGTCGTAAGGGTTGGTTGGTGTGCCCGGCACATCCTTGGCGCTGGTGTATTGATAATTTCCCTGCAGCGAAACCCGGCGGCTGAACCGCGTATTGAAGTTCACCATGATGATCTGCTGCTTCAGATATCCGCCCGATTCATATTCCGTCAAATCGCCCGCGGAGTAGCCATACGGGAAGATTCCATTGGTCGGACCGGGCGCTAAAAGGCGATTGTAGGTGCCGGGCAGCGGGGTATTGATGGGAACCGTCTGCGCCAGGTGGTTGGCACGGTTGTTAGTGTAGGTGACGGCTACCGTGGTGTTGTGCGGGAGCTGGCGCTCCACACCGATCGCACCCTGAAGACTGTAGTCGGCGCGCAACTTGGGATCCACCAGGTAGGTCGTGTTCTGTCCCGGATTCAAGAGCGAGACCGAGGGAATGTTCGGGAAGAAGTTTGGATTGGTAACTGTGTACTGAAGCTGAGCGAAGCCGTTGTTCAGCAGCGCGTTCTCGAAGGGCCCAAAGCCGATGCGGTCGTAGAAGATGCCGTAACCGCCGCGGATGACCGTCTTCTGACGCCCATTCTTGGGGTTTCCGGGAGCCCATGCAAAACCTAACCGCGGCGCGACGTCGCGATGATCGCTGAAAAGCGTCTGCACTTCATAACGCAGTCCCAGACTAACCGTGAGGTTGGGACGAATCCGCCAGTCATCCTGGACGAAAGGACCCGCATCCCAGCGCGTCAGGCTGATGTAAGAAATGCCGGATTGAATCGAGAACTTGTTCGGACCGTATCCCAGTTGCGCAATCTGCGCCTGGGTGAGTCCGGCCTGGCTCAACTGCAGGTTGGTGATGTATTGATTCAGCGAAGTCACCTGATTGAGGACAGGGTTGCCATTGACATCGGTAACGATCTGGTTGGCAGCGTTGAGAACCGGGAGATCGCCGCCGTCAAACGAAAACGACCCGTTGAAGCCCTGGGGATTGTTGCTCTGATCGCTCTCGCGACGTACACGGACTCCGAAACGGATGGTGTGCGCACCGTGCGCAACGGAGGTGTAGTTCTGTAGTTCGAAGTGCTTTCCGACGTCAAAGCGGTTACCGACACCATTGCCACCGGTGATGAATTCATTCGACACGCTGATGGATGGGATCAGGTTGCCGAGAGCGTTAGTCACATTGCGCGTGAATTGGAAGCGGGTCTCGTTGATTACCTTCGTGTTCAGAACCGCCGTCTCGGTGACCATCAGGTTTTGGCCGTTGCCGGTGCTGTTGTAAGCTTCGGCATTGGCAAATCCGGGGATGCCGAACGAAGGTGGCAGAACCTTGCCCCCGAAGCCCTGATTGTCGCGTTCATTCAGCCGCTCTTCGAAGCGAACGATGATGGTGTTGTTGGTGGTCAGCTGATAGTCGAGTCGGGGAGAGATCGTGGTGTTGTAATTCGGCGTGACCAACGCCGTGTCCACCGGGAGAACACCGAAAGTCGCCGGATCTACAAAGAACGCATTGGTCAGAGCGTTGTCGTGGATGTCGCGGCGTTGGAAGTCGAAGAAGAAAGACGATCGCTTGTTGATGGGACCGCCGAAGTTGCCGCCGAAGTTCTGGTTCGAATAGTCGGGCTTGTTGTTGACAAACGGATTGCGGGAATCGAGGGCGCCGTTGGTTTCATTGAAATACACGGAACCGCGGTAGCGGTCCGAGCCAGGCTTCGTCAGAATCTCAATACGCCCGAAACCCAGGCGATCGAACTCCGCGGAAAAGGGGTTCTGGTTAATGCGAATCTCGCGAATCGATTCCTTGGGAGGCAACTGGCCGCCGGTAAATCCATCGATATAAATCTGGCCGCCATTGGGGCCCGCTCCGGGACCGGCCAACGCTTGCAGGGCGTCCGCCAGATCGTCCGGATCGTCGGGCAAGGCTGCCAAATCCTCGCCCTTGATCACGAGCGCGGTCGCGTTGTTGTCGGGCTCGACGCTGACGGTGGGACCAGCTTCCGCCGAAATCGTCACTTCTTGTTTCTCGGCCTTCACGACCATTTGAATTGGAACTGTCACCGTCGCATTGCCGACGGACACGGCTTTCTCAAACGGGGCAAACCCGGGAAATGCCACTTTAATCGTGTAATTCCCCGGCTGTACACCCATAAAGGTGTAACTCCCGTCAGCTTGTGTCTGGGCCGTCTTTGCGGTGCCGTTCGAAGCCGCCAGGGACACGTTAGCGGCGGGAATCACGGCTCCCGAGTCGTCCGTGAGGACGCCTTTTACCGTACCGGTCGTCTGCTGGGCGGGCACGCTCGAAACGACCAAGGCGGCTGCCAGAAGCAAGAATAGGATTCTTCGCAAGTTGACCATAGTTCTCCCGATTGAGTTTGTAGCTACGAGTTGCCGACGATTGGGTGCTGCTGGATGATCGATTTTTAATGCTGGTTTAGTTGCCTTCGCCGCCACCGCCGCCCAGATTCCAGCCACTCATGATGTCGCGCGTGGCATTCGGAGCCGCAGTCAAAATGGGTTCCACACCGGCCAGCAGCATGATGGCAGTCACGCGGCCGGGGTCAGTTCCCTGAGTCGTGGAGACCATGATGGCGTCTTTGGGTTTCAGATCTGCTAACGGAACGGCGGGCAAACGATCCAACATCTGCCCGATATCGCCTCCGCCTCCGCGCATGCCACCGCCAGGACCGCCCGGTCCACCGGGACCGCCGGGGCCGCCAAATCCGCCACCCCCACGCATCCCGCCGCCCGCGGGCGCTCCGTCTCCGCCGGCTCCTGCGCCGCCCCGGCCGGCACCATAGCGCCGCGCCAGGCCCGCCGCCATCTGCTCGGGAAGCTTCTTCATATTGGAATCAGAGTTTACGCGGATTATGAGAGGCTTTTTAGTGGCCAGATCGGTGACTTTCATCTCTCCAGAAGCGGTATCGATGGAAACAATCGTCGCCGCGATCTGGCGGAAGGTGCCGGAATAGACGCTTTCCGCCTTGATGCCGGTGCCGTCTTCCGTCTTATTCCCCAGAACTTTCGCCTGATCGCCGACCTTCAAGTCGGCAAAGGTGCTGGGTTTCGCATCGCTGGCTTTAGCGGAATCCAAAGAGTAGCGGTGAAGTTGGGATTTGTCCGAAAGCTGAACGGTGTACGTCTTCTGGCCGGCCTTGATGGTAAATGTCTTAGCCGACTCGTCGACGGCGGTGATGTTGCCCGTGGTCCCCCGCTTGGTCCAGTCTTCCAGTTCCTTCTGAGCCATTTGCGACAAATCGCCCTTCGTGCGGACCACCACGGAGGTTGCCAGGATCGGTTTCTGGTCGGCGGCGCCCTTGTAAATCACCAGGATTTCATCGCCCACAGCCACGTCGGAAATGGCGATTTTGGGCCATTTCTTGGTATCGGTCTCCCCAGGCAAAGCGTGGACCAGCTGGGTCTTGTCATTGGTGGCGATTGTCAGGGTCTCGCCTTTCGCCGTCTTCATCGTCGCTGAGCTGGCACCGGCATCCACCGCGGTGACAATCCCGGTGACGGTACTTCGGGCAGCGGCGGGCGCAGGCGTCTGCCCCCACGTCGCACTGCCCCCGAGCAGAGCGGCCGCGAAGGTAAGGGCGGCTGCAAACTTCATAGAGGTACCCTCAAAGTTATGATTCCTCAAGATATCGGAAGGGGCGTTTAATGGTTTCCGAAGGTTACACCCTATTCATTTCCTGGGGACGGAAACAGTCGTTCAGGATCAGGAGGTTGCGGGACCAGAAGGGATCAGGGAAAGAACCTGGAAGGGAAAAACGGGACGACAAAAAAAGCAAAGGCAAGCCGCGCAGCTTTTCGGGCGGGCGCTACACGGCTTGCCAGTAAAAATCGAGGGGAGCAGAAACTACTTGCTGCCGCCGTCTTTTTTGGGGGTCTCTTCCTTCTTCTTGGAGCTCTTCTTCTTGCTGCTGGTCTTCTTGGTATCGTCCTTCTTGGGCGTCTCTTGGGCAACAACTGCGGCCACGGTACCGAAAAGCAGCGACATGCCAAGCATCAGCGTCATCAATTTCTTCATTGGGGTTTTAATCTCCTTTAGGCGGTGACGAGTTTCTTACTCGTCTGGGCCCATGATATCCAACTGCACATGAAATGTATCTTAAGGGCTAATTAAAATCAGTTCATGTAAGGGGGGTTCCCCGTTAGTGGGGGTTTCCCGTTGGCTCTTACCCGACCAACGTGATCTTGGTGTAAACCACCTCAAAACCCATGCGCTCGTAGTTGCGTTGCGAGGCGCTGCCAGGCAGGGTGGAGGCGGTGGCCGCGTCGCACCCGCGCGCCAGTCCCTCGTGCAACCGCGCGGCAATCAATTCCCGATGAAGGCCCGCTCCCCGAAAGCGCGCGATGGTGCTGTCGGCGAACAATGTCGCCATGCCGGTTTGCACTGCCAAGGCCGCGGCGGCTGCCGGCTGCCCATTCTCTGACGCGGCAAGGTAACAGACCGCTCCGGGCATGGCGAAAATGGTTCGCCCGACATCCATTTCCTCGGTGGTCAGCTCGCGTTGGTCAAAGAATCCGCAACCTACGGTGTGCGACCACAATTCCGATTCGTCGGGCAATGCGCGGCGAACCCTCGGAGTGATGCCGATCTCGGTGCCCGCCAATCGCTTCACCAGGACATTGTTGAATTCCGTGACGCGATATCCGCGGGCAGACAGCGCTTCGAGCAGGCCATGGTCGGCCAGAGGGCAAAGATCGACGACCACTCTGGCGCCCCGACTCCGGAAGAAGTCCTCCAGGGCCTCGATCTCCGCCTTTCCGACCGGGCCAATGAGTCCCAGTCCGACCGCCTGGGTCAACGGGGAGTTCGTTCCGACAAAAATAGCGCAGCCGCCAGCAACTTCCAGGAAAGCCGCGTTCGGGCCTGCACTGCAACCGCGGGCGTTAGCGGCCTCGGCAGCCTCAATTCGCCGTGCAAGCGCTGCATCGGCAAAAATCATTCACTCCTCCTGTGACAGTATGGCGCATCGGTGCATCATATAAGTATGGCGATCCGAACCTTGCGTCTTTCCGTCCAAGGCATGACCTGCGACAACTGCACGCGCACAGTGGAACGAACACTGGCGTCGACGCCTGGTGTTACCAAGGCTACTGTGGATCTACAAGACGCCAGCGCTACGGTCGAATATGACGTAGATCTGGTGAAACCGGAAGTGCTCGCCGGGGCTGTCCGCGACTTGGGATACGAAGTTGCCGGATGAGCCGCTCAACCGCCGCCCCGGATCGGATTGACCTGCCGGTGAGCGGCATGACCTGTGCCGCCTGCGCACGCGCCATTGAGCGCAAACTCGGGAAGACTGACGGCGTGGAACGCGCCGCCGTGAATTTGGCCACCTCCACGGCGACTGTAGAGTACGATTCGAACCGAGTACAAGTTGCCGATTTCATCCAGGCAATCGAGGGGCTCGGCTACGGCGTCCCGCCGCTCGAGGAGCGTTCGGCATCGGAAGACAAGGGCCACAACCTGCGTTTCGTGGTCGCGGCATTCTGCTCACTTCCCGTGATGATCCTGGGAATGATGCACGGGAACGCTTGGATCCAACTGTTGCTTACCCTCCCCGTGGTGCTCTATTCTGGTGCACCGATTTATCAGGGCGCGTGGTCAGCGCTGCGCCACCGCTCGGCCAACATGAATACTTTGATCGCCCTGGGTACCGGTGCGGCGCTTCTGTACTCCGTCTACGAGACATTTCTCGGTACTCATTTGCACGTCTACTACGAGGCGGCTGCGGTGATCATCGCCTTGGTCCTGCTAGGCCGCATGCTGGAGAGTCGCGCTCGCGGCCGGGCATCGGAAGCCATCCGGCGCCTCATGGATCTGCAACCTCCCACGGCTCGCGTGCTTCGCAACGGGACCGAGGTGGAGTTGCCCGTGGAATCGGTAAAGCCCGGCGACCTGGTAGTGGTGCGGCCAGGCGACCGCGTTCCAGTGGACGGGCAGGTGAGGGACGGCGAGTCCTCGGTAGACGAATCGATGCTCACAGGCGAGAGTATGCCAGTGGACAAGCGGCCCGGCGCCTCACTCTTCGCAGGCACCATCAATCGCTCGGGAAGCGTTCGCTACGAAGCCACCAAGATCGGACGCGGCACCGTGCTGCAGCAGATGGTGGAGATGGTGAAGCAGGCGCAGGGATCGCGAGCTCCGGTGGCACGGCTGGCCGACGTGGTGAGCGGATATTTCACCGTCGGCGTGCTGGTGGCTGCGACCATCACTTTTCTGATTTGGCTTTGGTTTGCTCCGTTCGCCGTCGCGATGGTCAACGCCGTCGCGGTTCTGATTATTGCCTGTCCGTGCGCACTGGGGCTGGCTACTCCTACCGCGATCATGGTGGGAACCGGGCGCGGAGCGGAACATGGGATTTTGATCAAGGGCGGCGAAGCTCTGGAGATGGCGCACAAGATCGACACCATTCTCCTGGACAAGACGGGCACGGTGACGCGCGGCAAGCCGCAGGTAGTGAGTATCGCGCCCGCTTCTGGCTTTTCGGAAGACGAACTGCTCCGCCTGGCTGCTGCCGCTGAGCGGTACTCCGAGCACCCGCTCGGCAAGGCCGTGGTTGAGGCAGCAACGGCGCGGGGGTTGGCGCTCGGAGAGAGCAGTCAATTCCAGGCGCAGGCAGGCCACGGAGTTCGCGCACTGGTCGGAGGACGATGGGTGGTCGTGGGGCGACCCGGCGTCACGGTGACGGTGGACGGGGAGAACGCGGGCTCGATCGAGGTGGCCGATTCACTCAAGCCCGAAGCGCGAGAGGCGATCGCCCGTTTTCACGCGATGGGATTGGACGTGTGGATGATCACGGGAGACCACCGGGCGGCGGCCGAGAGCGTCGCGCGCGAGGCCGGAATCGACCAAGTCCTGGCAGAGGTCTTGCCGGAGCAAAAAGTGTCAGAGGTGAAGAAGTTGCAGGCCGCCGGCAAACGCGTGGCCATGGTGGGCGACGGCATCAATGACGCTCCCGCGCTGGCGCAGGCGGACTTGGGGATCGCCATGGGCTCGGGAACGGGCGTGGCGATGGAGGCCGGCGACATCACGCTCATGCGTGACAATCTATCGGGCGTCGCGGAGGCGATCGAGCTTTCCCGGCGCACTATGCGGATCATTCGCCAGAATTTATTCTGGGCATTCGCTTACAATGCGGTCGGGATTCCGGTGGCTGCGCTCGGATTACTATCGCCCATGTGGGCCTCTGCCGCGATGGCACTTTCGAGTGTCACAGTGGTAACGAATAGTCTTCGTCTGAAGTAACTCTACCCGAAACCTTGGCGGGTTGAGTCCCCTTATGCGGGAGTTTAGTTGCCAGTCCGGTTCTTACTTCCCGCTTCTGCCCGTTGCTGGATCAACCACATTCCGTAGTCTGACACTGTGCTGACCAGGCGACGCTCTACCAGCCGACATTGCTTGCGCGCAGCCCACCGCCCTATTGCCCGACGGTCAGCGTCACCGGCATACTCGCCACGGTTCCTACGGTGACCACCACCGGCTGCGGGCCAAGTGGTGCGTTCGTCGGTATCTGGAAATTCACCTGCGTGACTCCCACCAATCCTGGCGTGATACCCATAAACTGGACCTGCGCCGGGATTCCCCCAACCGTCACGCTTAAGGGCAGCACCGGCGCCGGCAGTTGCGATAATGGAGTGTTTGCAGCGGGAGCCGTTCCCGTGGGCGCAGCTGGCGAGACTGCCCCTTGCCCGGTAATGAACATGGCCAGGGCGCCGCCGCGCGAACCGCTGTTCGAAGGGACCAACGTCCCGTCCTGGGCGGCAAAGATTCCCGGAGCTGCCGCACCCACCATGAACTTGAAACTGGCGGACTGCCCGAAGCTCGTTACCGTCAAGGTCGCCGGGCCCGCCGGCACTTCGTACGGAATCTGGATATCAAGTTGTGTGGGCGAAACGTAGTAGAGTGGCGCTGCCAGTCCGTTGATCGACGCCGACACATCTCCCATAAAATCCAAAAACGGAACCGAATTCGCGATCTGAGCGACCGGGCTCAACTGCGTGCCCGCAACGTATAACAGCATGCCGGGGGCGAATACCTGCTGGTAGGACGCGGCATTGGCAACGCCTCCGACCGTTAAACTGCCGCTGGCCGCATCGAAGGGAACCGGAACTTGCTGAGACCACGTCTGGCCCGACGCGTCCTGACCGGTAAACCCGAACACCATCACCGAAGGCACGCTCACCGTTGCGAACTTCACGGTGCCCGTGACCGAGCCGAGTGCTGGAATCCTGGCGCTACTGAAGGTGGACAATGCTGCACTCGTCCCATTGATGGTGAAGCCCGTCAAGGTAGTGCCCACGCCTGCTTCTTCGTGCAGCGTGATCGTCGTGCTCCAGCGATTCCCCTGAGCATCCGCAGCCTGCTGGTACACCGGATTCGGATTGGCCGACACGACTATAGCCGAGGTGGTCGCCGGCTGGCTGTTCCAGACATTCAGGAACTTGGCCACATCGATGGAGCCCAGTCCGGAAGCCAGGTCGTAGCCCGGCGCCGCGCTGAATCCCATCGCTCCACTCGCGCAATCGGGCGTGCCCGCGCCGCACGGGATGATGTTGTTCCCCAGCGTAATGTCGTGGTACGGGCTGTTGCCGGCCGCGGCCAGACGGTACAGGTTCGGATTGATGTTGCCAAGCCCCGGCTTGGTCTGAATGCCTTGGCTTACCACGTACTGATTCAACAGCGTAACGATTCCCGCGAACACCGGCGCCGAAGCCGAGGTTCCGCCGCTGGTTACCGCCGTCTGGTTGTTGATGGCGATGTACCCATCGTGACTGAACGACGCGGCAAGAGCCACGTCGGGCAAATCACGCGCCTGGTCGTTTGGCACCCCTGGCCCGGTCTGCCAGGCAGGCTTGGGGAAGTAGATGCTTTGTCCACCTCCTCCGCCCCAGAGCGCGTGGAGCGCGAGCGCATCGTTCCAGACCATTTCCGGAATATAGGAAAGCGCCGACGCGCCGTTGGCCGTATTAGTGACGCTCCAAAAAGGACCAGCGCCGGCAGCCTCATCGAACTCGAGGCCGCCCACCGCAGTCACTTCCGGGACGCTCGCCGGGAAACGCACCGCCAACCCGCTGACCGCCGGCAAATCCGCGCCGTTGGCATCGCACGAAGCGGACGCCGCATCGCTGCCCGAGATCACCCACGTGATGCCCTGCGCATTCCCCTGCTGCGCCAGTCCCTGGTAAAAGGCAATGTTGGCGGGCGTGTTGTCCGCCTCGCAACCTGCGTTGGCGCTCATGCTGATCACCGGCGCGAGGTTATTGTCGATGGCATAAAGGACCGCGTGGCTGAAGCTGTTCGAATAGACGAACATGATCTGGGCCTTGCGCGCGATGGCGCCCGCCCATTCGATATCCAGGTGAGCTTCGCCGAGAGAACCGCTGATGCCGGGATCCGGATAGGTAGTATCGCGGATCACTTGTGGGACCATGGCCGGCAGGTTGAACTTACTCCGGAACAGCGCCACATCGGCGAGCGCCGCGGCATTGAAATCAGACGAGCCCGCGATCACGATTTTCTGCCCCGTGCCGTCGATGCCCGACTGGTACACGGAGTTGATGTCGTAAATGACGGCCAGGTCGTCAGGCGCCAGCGTGTGGACGCCGGTTGCGGAAGTCGCCTCAATCTGCTCGGGCGTCAAATCGTCTAATCCATCCAGACCGGCAACTGCACTTGCCAGCGCCAGCGGAATCGATGGCTCCGTGGCATTCGCGTAATGCGTCTTGCCGTTCAGGGCGTAACGGTGAATCTCTGTATGAAAGGTATCCTCCACCTGCCGCGCCGTACCGCTGAAGGCGATCCAGGTGCGGCTGCGTGCCGCCTTGCCCACCGTGAATCCGCGGGAACGCAGCCAATCCGCCGCTGCCGCGAGGTCCTGAGCGCCGAGGCCGAAGCGGTCCGCAAACTCCTCCGGCGTCAACCATTGGTGATACCGGGGAGAAGCCGGGTCCTGCTGCTGCTCCAGTAATCGGAGCAAATCCGCCTGTTGCGCCGCGGATGGCTTCAGATACAAGGTCAGGCCCGGCAGCGGAAAACTCGGGCCCACGCGGCCCTGGTCGTTGCGGCGCATTGCAGCGGGCCGCAGATTTCCGTTCAGCGGCACGATCTTCGCGGAGTCGATCGGACCGGCGATCCGCCTGTTCTGGGCGTGAAGACTGCTGGCGCCAAGGAGAAAGAGGAACGAGAGCACGAGGCGATGGGAGGGAATCATTGATCAAACTATCTTGCCCGAAGTACGGCTCGTCCGTCCAGTGTGGCCCGGGGCTATTCGGGCCAGGCCACGGCCACCGTCGGAGGCGTCAGTGTGCCGGTGGCCGGAGCCGCAGCCACGGGTGTCTATCTGGGTGAAGACGTCGTCAACATTGGCCCGCTGCCATCGTCGTTGGCGGGCCGGGGAGCCGCCGACGTTGTCCTCAGCTTCAATGGGAAGCTTGCCAATACAGTCACGGTGTCTTTCCGCTGATTTGCGCCTTCACCGTGAAATCGCAGGAGCGAATCGCCGATAGATCGAGCCTTCCCTATTCCCGCAGCGCGCGTCCGTCCCGTCGGGCAAAACGCATGACCTCCACGGCCGATTGACGGCAATCCGCGCCGCAGCCATAGTCTGTTGTTCCCTTACGCTCAGATCCCTCCTTACACCTGGGATTCCTGAATCCGGTCAGGATTCTGGTGGTGGCCGGCGGGCTACCTCACTAGGCTCCGCCAGACCCGTCGAGCCGGACTCGATCCTGGCCAGGCAGCCGCCCTGTGCGTCTGGGCACCTGGTCCCCGGCTTCCTTTGGCGGTCGGTGCTTAAGCGTTTCGAATTGGAACCGAGTACGTACCGCACGTCGCGGACATGAATTTCCGTCGCATCGTGTTCGATACACTTCATCACACGTTATTCGCGCGGCAAATGCGTGCTACAGTAGCCGCAACCGCTTATGCGTCGTTCCTTAACGATAGGTCTCGGCGGAGCCGGCATTTGCACTTTGGCGATATTCGCCTACCAGGCACAGCCGTGGCAATTCGGCCCCTTTTCGCGTCCCGTTACGGCGCCCGTGATTGCACCCAATCCCGCATCACTCTTCCGGGATCCCATCTCCGGGGAAACCGTGCATTGGGAGGCCCTCCACACTTTCAATCCGGCAGCGATTGTCCGCAATAAAAAGATCTATGTGTTGTACCGCGCGGAAGACGACACGGGCGAAATGCAAATCGGCCTGCACACTTCACGATTGGGCCTCGCCGAGAGCGCCGATGGAATCCATTTCAGCCGCCGGCCACAGCCAGTCCTGTACCCCGACAGGGACGCGCAGAGGGATCGCGAGTGGCCAGGAGGCTGCGAAGATCCGCGAATTGTGGAGAGCGAGGATGGTGCGTACGTCTTGACGTACACCCAATGGAATCGTCGTCGAACCGACGCCGCGATCGCCACATCGAAGGACCTTGTGCATTGGAGCAAGCACGGACCGGCGCTAGGTACCGAAGGCAAATATGCCGCCTTGTCATACAAATCTGCGGGCATTGTTGCCCGTCTGAAAGGTAACCGGCTGGTCGCGGCGAAGATCGCCGGCAAATACTGGATGTACTGGGGCGAGGGAGCAGTTCGATTGGCGACTTCGGCGGATCTGATTCACTGGACACCAGTGGAGGACGCAGCCGGTGAAACCGTGGTCACACTCGCAAAACGGAAGGGTCATTTCGATAGTTCGTTCCCTGAAACCGGACCGCCGCCACTACTGACCGAACATGGAATCGTAGTGCTCTACAACGGCAAAAACGCGGCCGCCGACGGTGATCCGTCTCTCGGGCCGAACGCGTATGCGACAGGCCAGGCACTCTTTGCCAAGGACGATCCGGCCAGGTTGCTGGCGCGCACCGACGAGCCTGTCCTGAAACCGGAACTGCCATTTGAGCGGACCGGTCAGTACGCAGCGGGCACCACCTTCGCTGAGGGATTGGTCTGGTTCCAGCACAAGTGGTTTGTCTATTACGGCTGCGCCGATTCTTTCGTCAGCGTTGCGACGGCGGGGTCTTCACAGTAGTACGCCCGCTGTGGTGGCCACTCTGCTCTGAAGTTCAGGATGAGCGCTGGTTCCTGCTTGCGACAATCAGGAATCCGGATACCGGTCCGAAACTCGGGACGGAACCGGGAGTTTGCCCATGCGCCCCTCCGTATTCCCCCCGGCCGCCTTCGCTGGGCGTTCTCACGTAGCCGATTCACGATTCGCGCTCTCGCCCTGTCTTCCACTCGGCCCCGTTTTCGGTTCGCCAGTAAAAGATCAGCACTCCTCCAAACCCTCGCTGAGAACAAAGTCCTATCAAAAGGAGAGACCTCCCACTGAGATTCTGCTCCTTCCCCGAATAGCCAGTGATACAGACAGAGCTTCCCGACGCATGGTCCATTTGGCGTCATTTCCGCGGGTCGGAGTCGCATCTTGACCAAATGTTTGCAGGTAGAAGCGATTCTAACGCTCGCGCGATGAAATCGCCGTCCGCGCCTGGGCAGCCTGCGCCAGCGCGTACGTTGCCCAGTTTGTCGCGGCGGCGGACATCCACTGATCGAAGCCGTGCGGGAACCCGGCATCGAAATAAGGCTGGATCGCCAGGGCGCGTGACCTCACGTACCAGGAGCCATCTTCGAGCTGCGTCTTCAGCAGGAATTGGACGGCGCGATCATAGGCGGCATCGGACGCCGGCAAGCCCGCCACCTGCAGCGCATAGAGAGATTTTCCGGTGGCATAGGCGCTGCTTTCCATGGAGTCGAGATCCGACCAGCCGCCATCGGGGCGCTGCTTGGCAAGCAACTCGCGCATCGCCTTGCCGGTAGCGTCCTTGTCCAGATTGGCCCAGGCGAACCCCATCAGCCGCGTGCTCCGGTCCTCATTGTTGGTCGGTTGCGCTTTCGCCAACCACGACGCCGCGAGCTGGATCGCGCGGTCGTATGCGGCGCGGTCTGCCTTGGGCGCATAGAGTTGGAGCGCGCGCATGGTAAACGCCGTCTGGGCAATATAATCCGAGCAAATCGGCGGCCGCCCATCGGCGGCAGCGTAGATCCACTGGCCATCGGGAGATTGGCGGGACTTCAGGAACATCGCCACGGTGTCCGTGTTGAGATCGGGTTGGTAGTGCTCGGCATCGAGTCCGATCAGGATGTAGGCGAGTATGGACGGGGCGAAAAAGTCTCCCACGCCAACCATGTTTCCCTGGTGAAGGATATCGCGCAGTTTCTCCAGGCCAAAAACGTTGGCTTTGACCTGTTGCGCCGCGGTTGCATCGTCCACAGGGAAGCCGCTCTTGCGTGCCGCACCAACCGCCATGGCTGCAAAGCTGTTGTTGTGGCAGGACACGCAAGCCGCCTTGGGAACGAAGTTCGCGTCGGCCCGTTGAATCAAGGGAAGGCTGCTCTGGATGGCGGACTGGATTGTGTTTTCGCGCCTCGCCTTCAGCACAGGCGTTGGGGTTCCCGAGCTCTTGGCGCCCAGCTTGACCAGGTATTCCACGACCGGGGTCCCCCCGTGCCGCCGCGCGATATCGAGGACCGTGAGTGAGGCATCGCTGCTGAGCTTGTGCGCATCCCTGGCGTTGATATCCGCGCCGCGCTCGACCAACAGTTTGACTACATCCAGGGGGAGAAGATCGGATGCGGCCGCATACATGAGCGCGGTGCGGCCGAGCGGGTCGACGGCATTGACGTCGGCGCCGTGGTCCAATGCGTTGCGGACAGCGTTGGCATCGCCTAATACCGCGATATTCGCCAGCAGGATGGTATAGTCTTTCTTGCTCAGCCCCCTGGAAATGAGGAGAGCCGCGCATTTCGAGCACCGCACGTTGTAACTCATTTCCAGCGCGGGCTCGGCGGCCTCCTTGACGTCCGCTCCCTTAGCGAGGAGCGATTCCAGACTGGCCGCTTCGCCGGCACTGGCTGCTTCGATCAGGGGCGACGATTCCGTAGCCGGATGAGCATTGGGATTTGGACTGGCGCCTCGTTCGAGGAGGAACTTGACCGTGGCGCTGTTGCCGGCGCGGCGGGCCGCGATCATCAACGGCGTTCGCATGTCGCTGGACCGCGCATTGACGTCGGCGCCATGGGCAACCAGCAAACGGGTTTTCTCCAAATCGGTGGCCGCCCACATCAGGGCCGTGGCATTGGCGTCATTCCGTTTGTTGACGTCGGCGCCTTGTTTCAACAGCCGCTCCAGTGTAGGTACGCCGGTATAGAGAACGGCGTACATGAAGGGTGTAGAGCCCTCGGGCCCGCGGGCGTTAATCCGTTTCGGATTCTCGCTAGCGGACTTCATGAACGCCTGCACATCGCCTGCCTGCAGTGCGTTCACCATGGCGACAGCGTTGGGATCCAACGGGGCAATCTCGGCCTCGTTGGAAAGGCCGTCCGGCCATTCGGCGCCCTGGTCGATCCACTTCTTGATGATCTCGACTTGTTCGGGCCGGAGCGCACCGGTAGGGGGCATTTGCGTGCCATATTCACCCCCCGAAATCCGATGAAACAGGAAGCTGTTTTCGCTGCTCCCCGGCACCACACCGCGCCGGCCCAGAACGACGCTCTTGCGGTCGAGCCGCATTCCGCTGCTTTGCTGCGTGGGCCCATGACACGGCACGCAGTTCTGCCGGAAAATGGGTTGCACATCTTTCGCGAAATCGATTTTCGAACTCTGCGCCGTCAATGCACCGGCCAACACAAGGCAATAGAGCGGTAGCCCCGCGATTCTGAATCCCCTCATTCATCCCTCCTCGATATTGCGTTTCGTTTATGGCTCGATTTTGTACAAACCCACCATGCCTGCGTGCATGTGTTCCGCAAGATGGCAGTGATACATCCACAAGCCGGGATTGTCCGGAACCATGTCCACAGTCTCCATTTGCGCCGGCGCAAGCGAAACGACATCAGTGCGCCTGCCTGCATCACCACATTGCCGTGCCAATGCGGCGTGTGGAAGTTGAACCCCTGGCCCACGGTGATGAGATACCAGCGTACTCGCTCTCCTTGCTTCATAGTCATCACGGGCATGTTAGCGTACATGTAGCCGTTGATCGTGGCCTTGATGTTGGAAGGCCCAAACCCGGTATTCAGAACCGAAAACACGCCTTCTTCGTTGCCCGGTATAAACTCCAGCTTTTTCACGCCCTTCGGGTCGCCGGTAAAGGTCTGAATATTGTGGTCCAGGTACCAGGAGACGTTCTCGTCAAAGATCATGAACAGGTTGACGAACTCGCGATCGACATCCCGAGGCTTGCCGCTTGCATCGGACGAGCCGCGGCGCGTCACGATCATGGCGCCGATGAGCCCGCTCTCCACGTCCTTCAAATCCATCGTGTGGGAGTGGTACAGCCACACCAGCGAACTCGGATCCTGAGGTCCCGGTCCGGCGCGTTCGGGAATGTCCCACGTATAAGTGTGAGTCTGACCGGGCGGAACCCCATCGTCCGCCTTGTCTGCGGCGGAGGTGCCGTCGGCGTACGCGGCGCCCTCGGAGTCCTTCTTGTAGAACACCCCGTGGGGATGCATTGAGAAGGGATGCGTGGCGTTGTTCTTGAATACCACGCGAATCGTCTCGCCGACCTCGCCCCGCAAGATGGGCCCCAGCATGCCGAGGTATTCCGCGCCCGCCGGCCGCGGTTTCAGATTGGTAAAACTTCCATCGGTGTACTCGCGATAAATGGCCTTCCGGTAGACCGTGCCAATACGATGCGGGCCATGCTCCGTCACCACCTTGGCATACCCCATGAAGTCCATGCCCATCATCTTGTCCATGCCGCTCGGGGTGAAGTTCCAATCGACTTCATCGGCGGCGACATAGTAGGTGTGGACCCTCCCCGACCCCGCTTCGATCGCGCTCGCATGACTACGAATACAGCCGATCAGGCAGGCGATTGATACTACCACGATCACCCACTTCATCTGCTTCATCTACGTCCCCCTCATCGAGGGTGCCGATTCGGCCGCTACGTCCCCATCCCGCTCTCGACCGTTCGTACCAGTCCCTCACTAGCGGTGCCCTCCTGCCACGCCAGCACCGCATCCTTGCCCGGTTCTGCAACAACACGCCCGCTGAACAGCGTGTCGGCGTCCACGTGACCCGCCGCTCGGATCGCGACCTAAACCGTCCAGGATTCCGCTGTCGTCAGGCCGTCGAGCGGATGTTCCGGCAGGCTTCCGGCGCCATCGCACACAAGCTCAGGAGCATCGCGGTCGCGCCGATTTGGAAGAGTAAGGCGGAAATTCCGTGTGCCGGCCGCCAAATCGAACCATTAAATTTCATTAACCTCAACAACATGCCTGCAGAATCGCCTTCTGGTCGTCGCTTCGCGAGCCAGTCACGCCCTGAGAAATCGAATGTAGCGTTGCGGCTGCGCGGATTCGGGAGATAAAGCCGTCAATTCCAGGGCCCGCCGAACCCAACCAACTCTGTTAAATTTGTTACATAGCGCCTGGAGAACCGGGCGCACAAGGGGAATGAACAACCGGCCCGAAACTGCGCAGCCTTGCCTGACGGCGCTGCTACAAGCATGGAGCTTCGGTGACACGTCGGCACTGGAACGATTGACGCCGATCGTTTATTCCGAATTGCACCGGCTGGCGCACCTCCAAATGGCGGGGGAACGGCCAGGGCATGTTCTCCAGCCATCCGCCCTGGTGAACGAGGCGTTCGTCCGCCTCATGGGCAGTGGAGGCGGTGGGTGGGAGAACCGGCGTCAGTTCTTTGCCGCGGCGGCGCGCCTCATGCGCCAGGTCCTGGTCGATTTCGCGCGCGCCGAAGAGGCGCGAAAACGGGGCGGACGGGATGCGCAGGTGAAGGTTTTCGAGTTGGACGAGCTCTCCAAGCCGCAGCCATCTGTTTCGCTGGAGTACATGATTGCTATCGATGAGGCTTTGACCCGGTTGGAGGCGCTCGACCGGACGCAGGCCCAGGTAGTCGAGTTGCGCTTCTTTGGCGGCCTGGAAAACGGCGAAATCGCCCGCATTCTCGCCATCTCCGAGCGAACGGTGCTGCGCGAATGGCGACTCGCCCGCGCATTCCTTTTTCATTCGTTGAGCGCGCAGCCGTGACCCCGGAAAAACATCGACGCGCCGGCGAACTGTTTGACAAGCTGGCCGGGCTTCCCGTCGATCGCCAGCAGGATTATCTCGATGTCGCCTGCGGATCGGACCATGAGCTGCGGCAGTATGTTGCAGGACTCCTGGACGCCGAGCGGCAGGCTCCAGTGTCGTTCCTGGACAGACCCGCCGTTGAGGAGGCCGCGAATCGGATCGCGGAGCGGGCCGCCGCCAGCCCACCGGTCAGCGGAACCCGGTTGGGAGTCTACTCCATTGGCGGACAGATCGGGGGCGGCGGCATGGGAACGGTTTATGAGGCACTCGATACTCGCCTGGGAAGAAAAGTAGCGATCAAGTTTTTGCCGCCTGCGTTTTTCGGCGATTCCGACCGCATCGCCCGATTCCGGCAGGAAGCGCGGGTGATCTCACTGCTCAATCATCCGAACATCGTCTCCATCTACGACGCTGAGTTCGAGCAGGGCCGCTGTTATATCGCCACTGAACTGGTGGAGGGGAAGACCCTCCGGCAACTGATCGACGGCCGGACGATAGACCTGCGTTTCTTCCTGGACATCGCCATCCAAACCTGTTCGGCGTTGGCCGCCGCGCACCAGGCCGGCGTCGTGCACCGCGACATTAAGCCGGAGAACGTGATGGTGAGGGCAGACGGCCTCGTCAAAGTACTCGATTTCGGACTGGCGAAAGCGGCTCATCCCCTTGCTGCCAGTGGTCTGGACACTGTCAATGCGGTGCCGGCGTTCCAGAGCATCCCGGGGGTGATTGCGGGGACAGTGCATTATCTGGCGCCCGAGCAGGTTTTGGGCAAACCCGCATCGCCTCAAAGCGACATCTTCAGCCTGGGAGTAACGCTGTACGAATTGGCGACTGGAGTGCGTCCATTCACCGGTCCGAGCGACGCCGCCGTGCTCGCCGCCATCGTAAACCAGACTCCGGTGCATCCATCGGTCCCGCGGCCTTCGCTGGCGACGGAACTGGACGCCTTGATTATGCGGACGCTCGAAAAAGATCCCGAGCTTCGCGTGCAAACCGCCAATGACCTGCGCTCCGCATTGAAAGTGCTGGCGCAAAGATCGCAACCGCAAGCGATCGCGCCTGCGCTGCCTGCAAGTGCGCCCATTCCCGCACCGGCGCGGATTCGGCGAGCGTGGGGCCTCGCCGCCATCCTTGCCGCCCTCGTAGCCATGGCATGCGCGGCCGGCTGGTTTCTTACGCGTTCGCCGGCACCCACGCTGGCGGGGCAGTTCACCCGATTGACCGACTCGCCGGCCGAGGAACTCTATCCCAGCCTCACTCCGGACGGCGACCGGTTCCTGTATGCCGACGCGGCTCGGGGAAAGTGGGACATCTATCTGCAACGCACCGGCGGCAACGCAGCGGTGAACCTGACGGCGGATTCGCCGGATGATGATAGCGAACCGGCACTGTCGAGCGACGGTTTGCGGGTTGCATTTCGCTCCGAGCGCGGTGGCGGCGGCCTGTTCGTCATGGAAAGCACCGGCGAGAATCCGACCCGAATCGCCTCCCGGGGCCATCTGCCCGCCTGGTCTCCCGACGGTAAGTCGATCGTGTACTCGGACGATACGTTTGTCGCCCCCAGCGAGCGCGGCGCGCCGGCTTCGCGATTGCATGTGATCAACCTCGTCTCCGGCGCGCATCGGGACCTCGCCACCGGTGATGCCGTACAGCCCAATTGGTCGCCCCACGGCTACCGGATCGCTTACTGGGGCGTGACTCGCGGAGGCCAGCGGGATATCTGCACGGTCGCAGCGGACGGGGGCGCCCCGGTGAAAGTCACCGACGATCTGGCCTTGGATTGGAATCCGGTCTGGTCGCCCAGCGGAGAGGAACTGTACTTCCTCAGCGATCGCGGTGGATCGATGAATGTCTGGCGGGTGAGTATCAATGAGCGCACCGGAGCGAGCCGTGGAGAGCCGCAGCCGTTCGTCATGCCGTCATCCTACGTCCGGTCGTTGAATTGGGCCGCGAATGGAAAGCGATTCATCTTTTCCCAGGCCGAGCGCCGCGTCGCGCTCTTTTCCATCGCTTTCGACCGGGCCAGGATGGATACCGCGGGTGAGCCGGAGCAAACCTGGGCCGCGCTCAGCGACATCACCAACTTCTCGTTTTCGCCGGATGGAACGCAGATCGTTTACGACACCGTAGGAGATCCGCACGAAGACCTCTGGATTTCCAGGATCGATGGCAGCGGACGACGCCGGCTGGTGGGTGGCGGGCTGAACCGGGCGCCTCAGTGGTCGCCCAACGGAGATGAGATCCTGTTCTATTCGAATCGTGGCGGACTGTACGACGTGTGGCTGATTCATCCCGACGGCAGCGGCCTCCGCCAGATGACGGCGGTCTCAACCGCCGGTCACGAGATGCAGGCATCTACCTGGATGGACCGCGGAAGCCGGATCCTGGCGAGCCGCCAGGTAGGAGGACCGTCGATTCTCGATGCGCGCGCGGGTTTGCGGCTGGTCGATCCACCCGGCCTCCCGGGGTTTGCAGGCGAGCATGGAAATTTCATCTTTCTCGGCCCCCCGGTGAACGATGTCTTGATTGGATGGGTCTACGAGAATTTCAACTCAATCGTCCGTTATTCCCTGGCGAGCGGCAAGCCCGAACGTCTGAGAATTGCTGGGGACCGCCCGATTTGGGTTCCCGGCAGTAACCGGCAGTTCATCTACACGCGCGATGCCGCGTGCTACCTCTACGATTTGGATTCGCAACGCGAAAAAAAGCTGTTTTCCGTGGCGCCCAACCAGATCTACGAGTTGCAGTTCACCCCCGACGGCCAGAGGCTCTATTTCACGGAGGCCATCCGCGACGCGAACTTGTGGATGGGCCAGATGAACCCCTCGCGGTAAACGCGGGATCGCGCGACTGCTCCAGAAGATGAAACAAGTGGGACGACTGGCGCCCAGGAAGCCACATTACCCAACATGCTTCTGGTTACACGTTGAATCGCCGACATCCGCTTGCGGCTCGGTTGGAACTTTCGCGGTCAGGCAGTGTCCAATCTCACGAGGTGCAAGTTATGGGAATGTCACTCGGAGGAAATACTCGTGAGAAATGCGACATGAATGTAACTCCCATGATCGATGTTCTGCTCGTGCTGATCATCATCTTCATGGTCATCACTCCCACTACATCGCATGGATTGAACACTCTCGTACCGCAGGCAAGCCAGACCAATGACACACCCGCGAGCGAATCGCACGACATCGTCATTTCTGTGTCCGCCAATCACTCCATACGCCTGAATTCTGAGTCGGTCGACCTGGCGGCACTGCAGACTCGGCTGACGGCGATATATCGCAAAGCCAGTTCCCGAGTGGTCTTCGTGCGTGGGGAGAAGGACCTGGAATACCAGGAGATCGCCCAAGTGATCGATCTTGCCAAAGGCGCGGGTGCGGAACGCGTCGGATTGATGACTCAGTGAGTAGCTGGTCGAGCCAGCCAGGCCAGAGTAGCATCTAACTCCAGGACCCACTCACTCGGCTTGCCCGCCGGCTTGATTCGGACCAGGGCGAAGTCCACTTTCAGATGTTGCAGGGCAAAGTAGAGTTCGTCGCTCTCCGGGTCCGGGTCCCCAGCCAACACCAAAGTGGGAGTCCTGATGGCCTTCGCGAAGTAAACAGGGGAATGCTTCCAGTACTGATCGGGATCGTCCCACGGAAGTGTTCCCCGCCAATCGCGCGCGCGAAGCGACCCGTCGGAGGCGGTCGCCACGTCGGTGAGCCAATCGGCCACGGGATGCCGCGCCACCGCCGCTTGAAATCGTCCGGTATGACCGATCGTCCACGCGGCGAGCAGACCACCGAGCACCGCCATCCGATTCGAGTCGACGAATCCCTTCGATACCGCCTGGTCGACAGCCTTCATCAGGTCGTCAAAGTCGTCGCCGGGAAGTGCGCTGTGCAGCAGGTTTCCAAACAGCTCGCCGTAACCAGGTGTGCCGCGAGGATTGACGCACAGCACGACGAAGCCCCGCGAGGCCAGGATCTGAGCCCGCAGATTGAAGTCGACGCCGTACATGGAACGGGGATCGTCGCGGATATCGAGGACCATCGGATATTTGCGCGCTGCGTCGAACCCAGGTGGCTTTACCAGCCACGCCTGTATCTTTTGGCCGGCCGAGTCAAACCGCAGTTCCTCCACCGCTCCGATGTTCCGCTCGGCCAGCAACTGCTCATTGGGTGCGGCCAAGGTGACTGGCTGCGAAATCCGGTCGACCGTAAACGTCACAACGTCTCCCGCCTCGGTGGCGCTGCTACGCACCACGACCGCGCGGCCGTTGTCGGCCAGCGTGAAACCAGACAGGCGCTCTGGAGCACTGGTAATCTGCCGCACCGTGCCATCGTTACGCGCCGCATAGACGTGCGTCGAGCCGGCATCGTCGGCCAGGAAATAGAGCGTCCGGCAATCGGAGCTCCATTGAAGATCCACGGGATCACGGTCAAGGAGCCCGGTCAGCATCTTCACGCGGCTGCCGTCGGCATTCATCACGTACAGTTTGCGCACGGAGTAAAACTGGGGGTTGTCGCTGGTGGACATCCAGGCGATCTTGCTCCCATCAGAAGCAGGGAGCGGGAAAGCGTTGCGGCCAGACTCTTTGGTCACCTGCTTCTCAGTTCCTCCCGCGATGGGGAGTGCCCAGACCTGCCCATCGTCGCGCGCCGACAGGACGGACTGCCCATCGGCCGACCAGGCGGGTTCGCCGGAATGGTCGTGATCGCCGCGCGAAAGCTGGCGCGGGGCCGTTTTGTCGCGAATCGATAGTGAGAAGACATGGAAGTAGGCTTCTCGCGAACGCTGCAGGCGCGCCAGGATCGCAGGCGGAGCCCAAGCGGCGGCCTCCGGTTTGGCCGGCACTCGCGCATGGAATGCAATCGCACTCGCATCGGGCGACCAGGCGATGTTGAGCGGCGCGAGTCCGGTGGTCGCGATCTCGTTCTCCTGGGGCGAATCGACGCGCTTGACGTGAATCTGTGTGCGTCCGTCGCGCTCGGAGAGCCAGGCGATTTGAGATCCGTCCGGCGACCATCGCGGACTCGAATCCCGCCAGTTGCCTTCGGTGAGACGGCGGCGGGTTCGGCCATCCGTCGATGCCATCCAGAGATTGGAGAAACGCGAGTCGCTGGCGCGGTCGTTCCAGGACTCTACGTAGACCACCCATTGGCCGTCAGGCGCGATTCGCGGCTCGCTCGCGGAGTGCCAGGCCCACCAGTCCTCCGTGTTGAAGGACTGCCGCGGAGCCGGGGCCGCGTTTGTAGACGCGAGAGAGAAAAGAAGTAAACCAATCGTCTGTCGCAAACAGATCCAGTCTCGCACAGACAGCTACCTCTTGACAGTCAAGAGGACTACCTGTATTCTTCGGACTATGGAAGAACACGGCACCGACGTGATTCAGGGCACGCTCGACATGCTGATCCTCAAGACGCTCAGTTTGGAGCCGATGCACGGCTTCGGCATCGCGCGGCGCATTGAGCAGATCTCTCGCGGCGTGTTCAAAGTGAATCCGGGCTCTCTGCTCACTGCATTTCAGAGGCTGGAGCGCGCCGGATGGCTCGACTCGGAGTGGCGCCAGAGCGACAATTCGCGGCGCGCCAAGTATTACACCCTAACCCGTGCCGGGCGGAAGCAACTGGAGGTCGAAACTGCGGATTGGGCTCGCCGGGCCGCGGCAATCGCGCGCCTGTTGAAAGCGGAGGCGTAAGCAATGTCGCTCAAGCGCCACTTGACGCGCGGACTGCGTGTACTGTTCCATCCAGCCGAGGCGGACCAGGATCTCACCGACGAAGTGCAGGACTATCTCGAGCGATCTGCTGCCGCGAAGGTGGAGCGCGGCCTGACGCCCGAAGAAGCGCTGCGAGAAGCGCGGTTGGAGTTGGGCAACGTCACCGTGACGCGTGAGCAGGTGCGGTCGTACGGGTGGGAAAACGCGGTCTCGGTGTTGATGTCGGACCTGCGCTATGCCGCGCGGCAACTGCGCGCCAACCCGACCTTCGCTGCCGTCGGCGTGCTGACCCTCGGGCTCGGAATCGGCGCCAGCACTGCCATTTTCAGCGCCGTGAATCCGATTCTGTTCGAGCCGCTGCCCTACCCGGCGGCATCGCGTCTGTTCATGATCTCGGACCTTTCGGGCACCGCTCGCCCCGATGTGGCCTTCCACACTTATCGCGAGGTGGCGGCCCGCACGCGCGCTTTCGACGCCGTCACTGTGATGAGGCCCTGGCAGCCGGCCATGACAGGCTCCTCTCTGCCCGAACGGCTGGACGGGCAAAGCGTGAGTTGGAATTGGTCTCGGGTACTCGGCGTGGCGCCGGCGCTCGGGCGGACCTTTGAGGAGTCCGAGGATCAAGTCCACGGTCCCCGCGTAGCCATCCTCAGCGATCATTTGTGGCGCCGCCGCTTCGGTGCGGACCGCACCATCATCGGCCGCCAGATCACTCTCGACGACAACCTCTACACCGTGATCGGCGTCATGCCGGCATTCTTCGAGAACGTGATGCTTCCGTCGGCGGAGATCTGGACAGCGCTGCAGTACGACGCACGCAACATCACCAATTCGAACACGCGGGAATGGGGCAAGCATTTAAAGATGCTGGGCCGGGCGCGGCCCGGCGTGACGGAGCAAGAGGCCAGCCAGGACCTTCGCGCCATCGCGTTGCACCCGGTGCCGGAGTTTCCCCGGCCCCGCTGGGCAGCCCTCGAATCCGGACTTGGGGCTGCGTCCCTGCAGGATGAGGTCACACGCGGCATCAGGCCGGCGATGCTGGCGGTGCTGGCCGCGGTTCTGATTCTGTTGCTGATCGCCTCGGTGAACGTAACGAGCCTTCTGCTGGCACGGGGCGCACAGCGGCACGGTGAGTTCGCGATGAGGGCAGCGCTTGGCGCGGGCCGCTCGAGGCTCATTCGCCAACTGGTCACCGAAGGCCTGCTGCTTTCCATGTTGGGCGGCGCTTTGGGCGTGGCGGCGGCCGGGTTCGGCGTTCGCCTGCTGATCGCCATCAGCCCTTCGGGATTGCCGCGCCTCAGTGCCATCTCGATCAATGCGCAGGTCTTCGGATTCGCGCTTGCTATCACAACCCTGGTCGGCGTCGTGGCGGGGCTGATTCCCGCGTGGCAAGTGAGCCGCAACGGATTCTCTGCCGGTCTGCAGCGAGGCTCCCGCCGAGCCTCCGGCGGACACCAGATGACACGACGTGTACTGGTAATCAGCGAAGTTGCGCTCGCGATGATGCTGCTGTTGAGTGCGGGCTTGCTGCTCAGGAGTTTCGACCAACTTCTCTCCGTGCCGGTGGGTTTCGACGCGGCGCACCTGCTGGCGATGCAGGTGCAGGAGACCGGCCATCGTTTCGCTGACGATGACGCGGCGCGGCGGTTCTTCGCCCAGTCAGTCGACGCGGTGCGGCGCGTGCCCGGTGTGGCGCAGGCGGCTTACACCAGCCTGCTCCCGTTGAGCGGCGAGCCGGATGGAGCGTACGGCGTGACTCCTGAGAACGGAGATGGCAGCGCGGCTTACCGGTACGCCGTGACTCCCGGCTACTTTGAAGCCATGGGGTTGGCGCTGCGTCGCGGCCGCTACCTGAACGAACGTGATGTCGCGGGGGCGCCGTGGGTAGTGGTCATCAGCGAATCGCTGGCGCAGAGCCGCTTTCGCGGGCAGGAGCCCTTGGGAAAGCGGATTCACGTGGGCCCAACGGCGCGGCCTTACTATACCGTTGTAGGCGTTGTGGGGGACGTGAAGCAGACCTCTCTGGCAGAAAGCCGGCCCGAAGCGGTCTATCTGACCTCCGGGCAGTCGTGGTTTGCCGACAATACGATGTGGTTGGTGGCCCGCCTGCGAGATGACGTCTCGGCGTTGCCTCCTTCTATCAAAAACGCGATCTGGTCCGTGGACAAGGATCAGCCGATCGAACGTGTCGGCAGCATGCACGAACTGCTGATCCGCTCGGAGTCCGAGCGGCGGTTTGTGATGATCGTGTTTGAGGCCTTTGCTCTGGCCGCTTTAATACTGGCGGCAACGGGAATCTACGGCGTGCTCTCCGCCGGTGTGGCCGAGAGGACTCGGGAAATCGGGGTGCGGGCGGCTTTGGGCGCATCGCGAGGCAGCATTCTGGCATTGGTATTGCGGCAGGGACTGGCGCTCACCGGCTTGGGTGTGGCGATCGGATTGGTTTGCACCACGTGGACCAGCCGCGTTCTGGCGTCGCTACTGTTCGGCATTTCGCAGTTCGATCTTTTCACGCACGGCGCGGTCATCGGACTGCTGGTGATCGTGGCGGCAGGAGCCTGCTGGTTGCCCGCATGGCGCGCGGCTCGGGTGGACCCGGCAGTCACGCTGCGCGCCGAGTAAGCATAGTTGCGAGCCCGCATACCATCAGGAGTGGTCTTGGGCTGCTTCGCCGCCAGGGATTCCGATGAAAGCGGCGGGTTCGCCAGGCAGATGGGCCCGGCCACGGCGACACGCCGCGAACCCCCAACCCCCAACCCCTGCTTTCAAGGGTGTGTACCTTCGGATCAGCTATGGCGGACACTCGAAAAGCGTCGAGAGAAGAGTCTCGATGCGGCAAACAGCGTGCTTGCGCCACATCTGGCCTCGAGGATTTTCTACTTGCGCGCCAGAGTCAAGGCGTATAGTGTGTCGCCAGCGCCTACGATCAGATACTGCTTACCGTCGAGCATCCAGGTGGACGGCCCGTTGCTCACCGCCTGAGGCAATCGCTGGTGCCAGAGGATCTTGCCATTCGCAGGATCGAAAGCGACCAGATTGCCGGAATCGCCGGTGAAGAGCAGTTTGCCAGCGGTAGTCAGGACGCCGCCGCTCATGCCTCCGCCACCGCCTTCGCGGCCGTGCTCGTGGCTCCATTTGACGGCGCCGTTATGAATATCCAACGCGAGCAGCGCGGATCGCGAATCGAAATTACCCCCGCCTCCCCCACCGTAGCCTTCGGGGTTGTCGGAGGTGTCGTAGAGGTAGGCCACGCCGTACCCCAAGGTCGCGTTCAGGTAGAAAAGTTCGGTTTGGGGATCGTAACTGGGCGGCGGCCAGTTGGTTGCCCCCATGGCCGGCATGTCGATCATCGAGCCATCCACTTTCGGCTCTTTGGCCGGATTGGGAATCGGCTGCCCCTTGGCATCGACGCCGAGCGCCCAGTTGCCGGTCCCGGCGAACGGCTTCGACACGAGGCTCTTGCCATTCGTCCGGTCGAGCACGAAAAACCATCCGGCGCGGGCACCCTGCGCCAGTAATTTGCGCGGCTGCCCGTCGATCACCGCATCGAAGAGCACCGGGGTCTCCACGTTATCCCAATCGTGGGTGTCGTGCGGAGAGGCTTGGAAATACCACGCCAACTTGCCCGTGTCCGGATTGAGCGCCACGATGGAAGCCGTGTAGAGATTGGCGCCTGGCCTCCCCTGCCCCGCAAAGACCGGATTCGCGTTGCCTGTGCCCCAGTAGAGCAAATTGAGCTCGGGATCGTAGGTGCCGGGAAGCCACGTCATTCCGCCGCCGTGATCCATGGCGGCCTGGTTTGGCCACGTGTCGGAACCGGGATCGCCCATCTTCTGCGGCTCGCTCCACCACTTCCACTGCAATTCGCCGGACTCCGGGTCGCGCGCCTCTAGATAGCCGCGAACGTCCATGGCATCGCCGCCCACGCCCACGATGATGTGATTCTTCACGACCATCGGCGCCATCGTCGTGAAGTATTGCAGCTTCTCGTCGGCGATTTTCTTCTTCCATCGCTCCTTGCCGGTTTTGGCATTGACCGAAATGAACCAGCCGTCGGGGCTCACAAAGTAGAGCCAGTCGCCGTACATTCCTACGCCGCGCTGTCCTACCAGGTGACCGCCTTTATCCTCGAAGTCATACTGCCAAAGGTGCTCGCCGGTCCGCGCGTTGATGGCAAAGATGTGGTCGGGCACGGTGAAGTACAGGATGCCGTTGACCAGGAGCGGCGTCGACTTGATGGTGGGCCCGCCGACGCCGCGCTGCGGTCCGATTCCGAGGCGGTACATCCACTCGATTTTCAGCAGGTCGACATTGGACTGGCTGATCTGGCTCAGGTCGCTGAAGCGTCTGCCGGAATAGTCGCCGTTGTAGGTGCCCCAGACATCCGCCGGTTGTTTGAACAGCGTCAGGGCCTTGGGGTCGAGCCCCTGAGCCTGCAGCAGTCCAGTGGCGAGCGACGCGAAAACCAGGAGTACGGATTGATGGATTTTCATTTCAGAGTCACCAGGTAGGCTGTGAGGTTGTGGATGTCGGCGTCCGTGTACTTGGGAAGCAGCGCGCGATGCCCGGCCAGTTTGTCTTCGACCTGCACTTGCACCTGACCCCGCGGCCAGTAGTGATACTCGCCGGCGGAATCAGTGATGGCGACATCGAAATCGTTGAGTACCCGCACGGTTCCCGTAACGGCGGGCCCCGATGGCGGCGTCACTGTAGCCTTCAATGGTCCGGGTGTAGTAGGCCAGAGGAATCGCGATTGCATGGCCGACGACTGGCCAAATTTCGCGCCGATCTTCGCCAGGTCGCCGGTAACGGAATGGCAATTCTTACAGCCGCCCGCGCCATTGAAAAACTCCTCGCCCTTCTTCGGGTCGCCGGTCACCTGATTGCGCAGAGAACCGTAGGTTGTGCCGTACGTTCCGCGGTTCGCCGCAAGTTCCACCTGCAGGTGAATGAACTGCGAGATATTGTAGACGTCGTCCTGCGAGAGATTGGCGAAGGCCGGCATGCCTCCCTGTGGCCGTCCGTTCTTGATCACCGGACCGATCTCTTCGGCCTTCTCGTCGTGGAGGACCAGCACGGAGCGAACGAGGCTGGGGGCTTGCGCGCCTCGGGCGGTTTCGCCGTGACAGGTGGCGCAGTTCTGTTTGTAGAGCGGGGCGCCCTTGGCAGCGGCGGCTTCGTCGGGAGCGGGACCGAGACCGAGAAACTCGCGGGTGCCGCCACGTCCACCTCCGCCTCGTCCTCCCCGGCCGCCGGCGCGGCCGCCCCGCCCGCCTCCCGCAGGAGGGATGTCTTCCTGGGCATAGAGCAACGACGTGAATGAAACCAGCAAGCCGATACCAACACAGAAGGTTCTGAAGCGCTTCATGGGCTCCCCTCAAGCGGCAAGCAAATTGTACACCGTTCAGGCGTCAGTTTACTACAAGCCCTTGCCCTCAAAATGGGACTCGCTATTCGCGACCGAGCCGCGGCGAATTGCCCTTACAATAGACCTCAGTGAATCGCCTGGAAGAACTACGCCGACGGCACGAAGCTGCCGAGCAAGGTGGGGGACCCGATCGTCGCGCCCGCCAGCACAAAGAAGGTAAGCTGTCTGCGCGCGAGCGGATCGAGCTTCTGCTCGACGAGAACACCTTCGAGGAACTCGACAAGCTGGTCACCCACCGCTGCCGCGATTTCGGCATGGAAGACCAGATCGTGCCCGGAGATGGTTTCGTTACGGGCTACGGCCGCATTGAAGGGCGCCTGGTATATGTTTTCGCGCAGGACTTCACGGTGTTCGGAGGCTCGCTCTCCGAGACGAACGCCCTGAAGATCTGCAAGATCATGGACCTCGCGCTGAAGACCGGAGCGCCTGTGATCGGGCTCAACGATTCTGGCGGGGCGCGCATCCAGGAGGGCGTGGTTTCGCTCGCCGGCTATGCCGACATCTTCCTGCGCAATACGCTCTCCAGCGGCGTAGTGCCGCAGATCTCCGCGATCATGGGGCCGTGCGCGGGAGGAGCCGTCTACTCGCCGGCCATCACCGACTTCGTCTTTATGGTGGATCACACCAGCTACATGTTCGTCACTGGCCCGGAGGTGATCAAGACGGTCACGCACGAAGACGTCACCAAGGAAGCACTGGGCGGCTCCATGACGCATAACTCGGTGAGCGGCGTCGGGCACTTTCTAGCCGCTGACGATGCCGAATGTCTGCGGATGATTCGCGAACTGTTCAGCTACCTGCCCCAGAATAACCGCGAGGATCCGCCGCGGCGGGCCACTACGGACCCTATCGACCGCATGGACCTCGCGCTCGACAGCATCGTGCCCCAGGACTCCAGTCTGCCGTACGACATCAAGGACGTGATTCGCCGCGTGGTGGATGAGGGCGAATTCTTCGAGGTGCACGAGCACTGGGCCAAGAACATTGTGGTAGGCTTCGCGCGAATGGACGGACGATCGATCGGGATCGTCTCGAATCAGCCGGCCTTTCTGGCGGGATGCCTCGATATTGACTCGTCGGTGAAGGGCGCGCGCTTCGTGCGCTTCTGCGACGCGTTCAACATTCCGATTCTCACTTTTGAAGATGTGCCCGGCTTCCTGCCCGGCACGGCGCAGGAGTTCGGCGGAATCATCCGCCATGGCGCCAAGCTGCTGTTCGCATTCGCCGAGGCGACGGTCCCGAAGATCACGGTCATTACGCGCAAAGCGTACGGCGGCGCGTATTGCGTGATGGGCTCGAAGCACATCCGTACGGACGTTAACTTGGCTTGGCCGTCCGCTGAGATTGCAGTGATGGGTCCCGAGGGGGCCGTGAACGTCGTGTACCGGCGCGAACTCGCTGCCGCGACCGATCAGGCTGCGATGCGCCGGCAGAAGGTCGAGGAGTTTCGGGACCGCTTCGCGAATCCGTTTGTGGCCGCGGAGCGAGGATATGTGGACGACGTCATCGAACCTCATGAGACGCGCCCACGAGTAATTCGCGCACTCCGCATGCTGGAGACCAAGGTGGACACGATGCCGCGCAAGAAGCACGGGAACATTCCGCTGTAGGTCGCACGGTACGGTTGCGCGACCGGAATCGGATTTGGAGGGCATTCCGCTCGTAAGGGGTCAGATTGCGGGCGGTAGCTCCCGCGGGGAGCGTGGATGGAACCGATGCAGAGTGGAATGCATCTGCCCCATCTTCGAGGCACTCCGTTCACGAAGAGTGCTGCGTTTTACTCCTGCCTTAAGGCCTCCATGGGGTCGACCTTTGTGGCACGCCGCGCGGGGGCCCAGATGGCGACTGAGGCCACCAACGCCAGCAGAATCGGCACCAATGCAAACGTAAGGGGATCGACCGGCGCGATGCCGAACAGCAAGGACGCGATCGACTTCGAGAGGAACGCCGCGGCCGCGAGTCCGCCAACCACGCCGGCTCCCGTCATCACGGCGCCCTGCCGGAAGATGTGCGCCAGGATCTGTCGAGGCTGGGCTCCCAGGGCGGCACGCAAGCCGATCTCGCGGCTCCGCTGGGACACGAAAAAGCTGACGACGCCGTAGAGTCCGACAATCGACAGCAGCAAAGCGGTGCCTCCAAACAGGCTCAGCAGCATCGTCTGAAAGCGCTTCTCCGCGAGCGTGGACGAGAGGTACGCCGCGAGCGGCTTGGCATCGTACACGCCCCGATTGGGCTCCAGCGCCTGCATGCGGCGGCGCAGCGATTCCACCATCGTCACCGGGTCCGCTGTGGTCCTCACCAGGAACTCCGGATCGGGAAAGAAACCTGGCATTTCGCAGAAATAGATCGTCGGACGCGGATCTTTCGCGTAGCCATGATCGCGAACGTCGCTCACCACACCGGAAATGGTGAACGAGTAGGACCCCGTGGAAACGTGCTGCTGGACCGGATTCATGCCGCCCATGAAACGGTCCACCAGGCTCCGGTTCACCATCACCGGGGGCGTCGAATGGTCGTCGAAGGTGAGGCGGCAGGTCTCGCCGGCCAGCAGCGGAATGCCGAGCACGCGAAAATAGTCGGGACTCACCGACTGGAAATCCGCAAACATCTGCTGGCCCACCGATTGGCTATCTTTGCCCACGATGCCGAACTGCTGCGGATCGTCTTCTCCTCCGCCCGGCAGGTAGATCGAGAGTGCCGCGGCCTCGACTCCCGGCATGCCGTTGAGGGCTTCCAGCGTGTGATAGAGCCTCTGCTGCACGCGCCTCATGTCGCGCTTCTCGTCCCAACTGGCGCTGATCCGCAGGGCCAACACGTTGTCGGGGCGGAATCCGAGAGGTGTCTGGCCGAGACGGGATAGGGTGCGGATGAGCAGTCCAGCGCCCACCAGCAACACGATCGCCAGCGCGATCTGCGCGCTCACGAGAGTCCGCAGGACACGCTGGCGCCCACCTGCTTGTGTGCGGGATCCGGCAGCCAAAGTGCCGGACACCTCGGCGCGCGTGGCTTGCAAGGCCGGGATCAGTCCGAACAGCAGCGCCGTGGCAACCGTCACGGCAAGGGTGAACAGGACAATCCGCCAATCCAGATGAATCTCTTCTGCTCGCGGCAGGCGGGCGGCGGCATGGCGAAACCACTCGGCGCCCCAAACCGCCATCAGCAGCCCCATCATCGCACCGGGAGCCGCCGCGCAGATCGCCTCCAGGAGCAGTCCGCCCACCACCTGTCTGCGGCGCGCGCCGATGGCAAAACGCACGGCGATCTCGCGGTCGCGGCGGCTCGCCTGGGCGAGCAGCAGGCACGCCACGTTCCCGCAGGCGATCAACAGCACCAGGGATACCGCCGCGAACAGCACCCAGAGCGAGCGCGCGACACTGCCCACCGTCTCTTCCTTGAGTGGATCGATGATCGCCGACCACTTCGCGTCCGTGGCCGGGTAATCCATCGCGAGGCGTGCCTGCACCGCCGCCAGGTCGGCTCGCGCGGCGTCGAGGCTGACACCTTCCTTGATGCGGCCCACAGCGGAGTAGAAGCGCGCCTCGCGCTGGGTCATCACTACGGCCGCGAGCTTCGCCGGCAGCCACACGTCGACATCGTCGGCGGGGAATCGAAACGAATCGGGCATGACACCGACGATCGGGTAGCTGCGGTCATTGAGGCGCAGGATTCGTCCGGGCACGCTCGAGTCGGATTGGAATCGCCGCTTCCACAGGCGCTCGCTGATCACTGCCGCGAGCGGGCCGTTGGCGGTCTCTTCGTCCGGGCCGAAACCGCGGCCGACGAGAGGCGGCGTCCCCAGCACCGAAAAGAAGCGCGGGGCCGCGCGGGCGCACACCAACTTCTCCGGCAGGGTCCCCGAAGTCTCCGCCCGATTTTCCGTGAACGCTCCCGTAATGCCGGCGAAGCTCTGCGTCAGGCGATTCCACTCTTCAAGTCGCGGCGGCGCTACCGGTCCGCGCGGCACTTTCAGGCGCGCGCTGGACTCGAAGACTGCCACCAGGCGGTCAGCGCCGGGATACGGCAACGGCTTCAGGAGGACGGCGTCAATAACCGAGAAGATCGCGCTGTTGGCTCCGATGCCGAGGGCCATCGTCAGAACGACAGCTAGGAAGAAGGTGGGCCGGCGCACGAGGTTTCGATAGGTGCGATACACGGCTTGCAGCATGGATCTTGGACGGCGAGGCAACAGAAGAGTTTGTATTTCGTAACACGAAGAGCAGTACGCGCCGCCATTTCAACTACTGTATAGTTTAAATGTGGCGCGCCCGCAGGTCCCAATACTCGGAGAGTTCGAGCAAGTGGTGCTGCTCGCGATCCTGCGCCTGGATGAAAACGCATATGGGGTCACAATTCGCCAGGAGATATTCGAATGCACCGAGCGGAATCCGGCGCCGGGCGCCCTGTATAACACGCTGGAGAGGCTGGAGGAGAAGGGGCTGTTGACTTCTCGCCTGGGCGATCCCACTCCGCAGCGCGGAGGGCGTGCCAAGCGCTTCTTCGCAGTCACAGCAAATGGCATCGCGGCAGTCTCACGTTCCCAACGGGCCTATCAAAGGCTGATGGAACATCTTGAACTTCCCGGAGTAGCGCATGCGTAGAGCCTATTTCGCCGAACTCGTTTTGTTGCTGGTTAGCGGCCGCGAGCAAGCCGGCCCGATCGTGGGAGACCTCATCGAAGAGACCGGAGGCGGCCGGTTTTGGTGGTTCTGGATTTCGATCACGCGGATTGCCGCGGCGAGGGTCTGGCGCCAGATTGCTGAAGCGCCGGTCCGATTCGCGTTCTTCGCGATTCGCGCCGCGTGGGTGGAGTTGGGGGTTCTATTTCTGGCGTGCCTTGCGCTCGCCGCAATCATGTGCGCCTGGCTTGGTACTTTCCACGTGCCGTTTCCAGATCGTGTGCTCGAATGGCCGGCGCGCGGCCTGACGACTTTGGTGGTTCCCTTCCAGGTGGGTCGTTGGATGGCTCGCCGCTATCCCGGTCGTGAGGCCTGTGGTTGCGTGGCTCTGTCGAGCTTGCACGCGTTCGTTAATCTCGCCGCCGGGCTGTTATTCTGGGAAATTGCCCGCAACGGCGGCACCGGAGACGTTACGATTTCTTTCACGCCAATCGACTTCATATCCTGGAACGGCAACTTGCCCGCGACCTTGTCGCACGTGGCACTTTACGTCTCGTTGTACCCGGTCGTGGTACTCGCCGGAGCAGCGTTCGGGAGTTCCAAACGCTTGACGCCAGCGGCCGCTTGAGTATGAACTCGAACCCGCCCTTTCGTCTCGATGGCCGCCAGGCTCTGGTCACGGGTGGCGCCAGCGGTATTGGAGAAGCAGTCTGTCTCACGCTCTCCGCTGCCGGCGCGGACGTCGTGATTGCCGATCTGGACAAGGAAAAGGCACGCGGGCTCGCCGCACAACTGCCGCGAGCCTCGGTGATGGTCCTGGATATCTCAGACGAGACCGCCGTGAATACCGCGATGCGTTCGCTCGACAGGCTGGACATCCTGGTGAACAACGCGGGCATCGGGATGGTGGGAAGCATCGAGGAAACGGAGCCGGTAGATTTTGCGCGGCTTCATCGCGTCAACGTCGAAGGCACGTACCTGGTCAGCCGGGCGGCGCTACCTTTACTGCTCGAAGCGAAAGGCACGATTGTCAATATCGGGTCGGTGGCCGGACTGGTGGGAATGAAGAGGCGATTCGCCTACTGCACGACGAAGGGGGCGGTGGTGGCGATGTCGCGCCAGATGGCCGTGGAGTACGCCGGCCGCCTGCGCGTCAACTGCGTCTGCCCGGGCACGGTGGAGACGCCATTCGTGGAAGGCTACCTCGAAAAATATCACCGGCACGAAAAGGAAAAGGTGCGTGAGGAGTTAAAGCTTCGCCAGCCCGTCGGACGTCTCGGGCGGCCTGAGGAGATTGCCCATCTGGTGCTCTATCTGGCCTCGGCCGAGGCCGAGTTCGTCACCGGGTCGGTAGTCACGATTGACGGTGGATGGACCGCAGCATAATTTGGATATTTTCTCCAAAAAGTTGCAGTGTTGTGTTATTGCTACAGTCTCGCCGAGAAGCGTCGCGGAGACTCTTTGAGATTGCCGAGTCGCAGCAGGGCTACTTCACCGCGAAGCAGGCCAAGGCAGCCGGCTTCGCCGAAAAGACCCATCCGTACCACGTTCAAGTTGGAAACTGGATCCGCGAGTACCGTGGGATCTATCGGCGCGGCGCCGTGGGTCTTAAAAGGCGGCTATGCGCTGGAGTTGCGTTTCAAGGAGGCTCGATCAACGGTGGACATTGACCTGACATTGCAACCTATCACGGCGCCGGCCGGCGTCGACCAGAACCAGGTTGTTCACGGGATGCTCCAGCGCGCCTCGGACGTGAATCTCGGCGACTGGTTCGAGTACGTTGTCCGACCAGCGATCATGGATTTCACCGCACCGTACGGCGGGACCATGGACGGAAGCTTGGTGGCTGACGTCGAAGAGGAAGCTGTCCTTGGGGGTGTGGAAGACATGGTGCAGGGCGAGGGCCAGTTCGAGGACCCCAGATTAGGTCCCAGATGACCTCCGGTACTGGAGAGGACCGTGATGAGTTCTTCGCGAATTTCCTGCGCCAACTCTTCCAGGTCGGCAACCGCTACCTCTCGCACCTGCTCGGGAGAGTTGATGGTATCGACTATGCTGGGTGGAGTCTGGGTGGTTGCGGTTGAACCCGAGCTTGCTTACTCCGGTTGACGTACCCAGGTTTCCTTGATCAGGAGAGGCAGGTCGTGCACCCAATCATCCTTGCTTACTCCGCCGGGATAGAGGACATGCGCGCGGTTATCCCTGCTGTAGGCGAGGACGAAATTCGCGTGCGACACCGCATAATTGCCGGTTGCTGGCTGCTGTCTGGCCGCCAGAGGGACACCCGCTGCCCGCTCAACGGCCTCGATGGCCCGTTCGGTTCCGGTGAGGCCGATGAAGTTCCGGTCGAAAACGTCAAGCCAGCGCCGCAGGACGGCCGGAGAATCGCGAGCTGGATCGGTAGTCACGAAGACGAGTTGGACTTGCGACGCGATACCGGGGGGCAATTTCTTCAGCGCGGCGCTGAGGTTTGCCATATGCATGGGGCACTGGTCGGGGCAATAGGTGTAACCGAAGAACAGCAAGGTGATCTGACCTTCGGTCTTCTGGCGGAAATCGTACGCGCCGCCGGAAGTATCCGTGAGGACGAATGCCGGCTTGGGCAGCGGTGGCGTGATCAGGCCGCCCCGGTAGCTGCCGGTGCCCGCCTGCTGTGCCGGCAACAGAGATGCCAGGATCAGAGGAAATGAGAAGAATCGTTGGTTCATGTTACGCCCCAATTACTGGACGATTACCGTCCCTATCATGCCCAGGAGATCATGCAGACCGCAGATGTAACTGAAGGTGCCGGGCGCGGTGAACGTCACACGGAAGCGGGTAACATCGAGCGGCGCTTGGGGTTGTCCGATCGTTTCCTGGTTCGGGATCCCCATGAAGCCCGAGTTCACGCTGTCAGTCGGTGCTGTCATCACCGCCTGCCTCACCCCGTCATCGTCCATCGTCATGCCGGACGAAGGAGGCATAAGGTTGGCTGGCTCCGTCCCGAAAGTGATGGTGTGATACGGCGGCGAGGACAGGTTCGTCCATTCGACCGTGTCGCCTACGTGGACCACCGTGGTGTCCCCAAGGAAGCGCATAATTGAAATCGTCTGAGAGCCTCCTCCGTTGGCGAGTACCGACGAGATGCCCGCGGTTACTTCATGCCCGGAACTCCGACGTGCCTCGGCAGATCCCGCATCTGCAAGTCTGATGGCCTCAGACAACAGCGCGGCCCGCTGGGTAACCGCCTGGCGATCGTAGAAGTCCTGGTCGTATGGAAGCGTATCCGATAGGGGAAGAACATGAATCGCCCCCGTCATTCTACTGTGTACCAGGCACACGAGCTTGAAGTTGTTGGCGGACGGGAAAGTGACGGAGAAGGTTTGTCCGGTAATCGCAGGGCCCGAGGTCACGCAGGTGGAATTGTCGAAGCTGGATCCGTCGGGCGTCGTGCCGGGGCACCCGACGAAGACACCCGTGGGTGAGTTCAGCGCAGGCCGTACCTGGGCGGGTTTCAGGAAGGTAACCGTGTGCATCTCATCGGTCAGAAAAGTAAATCGGATGCTGTCGCCTGCGTGGATCCAAAATTCATTAGGCAGGAATGCCAGAGCCTGGTTGGTGAGGCTCGCGTTCTGCGCACCCACCTGGGCCTCCCACTGGGTAGCGGAAGCGGCGCCGGCAGCGATCCCGGCCAAAAGAGCAGCCACCGCAAACGAAGCGATCCGTCTGGGTTGGTATTGAAGCATCGTCGTCCCTCCTTGCGGGCAGATCTGAGCCAGATTTGCATTGACTGCCGTAGATGGTCAATCCACCGCCTGCGCCTTTTGTATTCCCCTGGTATTCCCGCCTAAGCCGCCGAAAACCAAAGCCTTATCGAGACGTGTGAAAAAGCGGTATACTCGGCCTACCAGGAGCGAGCATGACGGGGAATGGTCACTCGATCGGCTTTGGTGTATTTCAAGTCGACGTGCAGACCGGGGAACTGCGCAAGCAAGGTCTGAGGATCAAGCTGCGGGACCAGCCTTTCCAAATCCTCCTGCTCCTGCTGGCACACCCGGGTGAAATCGTTTCTCGCGACGAACTCCAAAAACAGCTCTGGCCGGGCGACACGTTTGTGGATTTCGATCGCGGTCTGAACAAGGCAGTCAATCACCTGCGCACCGCCTTGGGTGACTCGGCGGAAAGTCCGCGCTTCATCGAAACGTTGCCGAAGCGCGGCTATCGATTCATTGCGCCGGTCGAGGCCGGCCACCCCAGTGGCCAAGCAGTCGAACCGATAACCCCGGAGACACGGCAGGGACCCGCCGAGCGGCCGGACCTTACCGCGCCCGTCCAACCACCCGACGCAGTCCCATCGACACACACCTCCAAACCGAAATCTGTGGCCCGGATTCCGTGGCTGGTCGCAGGTCTTACTTCGGTAGCGGCCATCGTGTCGGCAGTGCTCCTGTGGCGCGCCCAACTGCCGGGGGACCGGCCCATGATGCGCTTCAGTGTTGACCTGGGGCCGGAAGCGATCCGGGGGCGGGCAACCAGCGGTGAATCCTTCGGTCCGGTAATCTCGCCTGACGGAACGCGATTGGTTTTCCCGGCGAAGGCGGCGGATGGCAGTGAGCAACTGGCAACGCGCCGCCTCGATCAGTCCAAAGTCACCATGCTTGCCGGCACGGAAGGAGGGGTTGATCCCTTCTTCTCTCCGGATGGGCAGTGGATCGGATTCGTCGCCGGCCGGAAGTTGAAGAAGATCCCCCTGCAGGGTGGCGGAGTGGTTTCGCTCTGCGATACTTCCAGCCAGGCGCGGGGCGCCTCGTGGGGAGAGGACGGAACGATCATTGCCAATCTGGATGGCTACCATCTGTTCCAGGTGCCGGCGATGGGGGGTGAGCCAAAGGTTATCGGCACGCCCGAGCAGCACGGCGAGCGGACCTGGCGTTGGCCGCAGGTTCTGCCCGGCGGTGAGAACGTTTTATTCACCGGCCTCGTCGCGGCCGCCGGCGCCGCTATGAATAGCGCCAACCTCGAACTCCTTTCGCTCAAGTCGGGAAGGGTCAAGGTGGTTCGGCGCGGCGGTTACCTTGGGCGTTATCTGCCAAGCGGGCACCTCATCTATTTCCGTCAGGGAATGCTTTACGGCGTACCCTTCGACCTCGGACGGCTGGAGACATACGGAGCGCCGACGCCGTTACTTGAGGATCTCGCCGATCCGGAAGGCTCCGCGTCTGGCCGGGTCTCTGTTTCGCGGACCGGGACTCTGCTCTATTCGAATGTCTCGAGACGGGCCGGAGTTGCCCCGATGGCCTGGCTGGAAAGCACAGGAAAGTTACAGCAAATGGTAAACCCTCCCATCAGCGTTTCGCGACAAGCGGAGACTCCTCGCCTTTCGCCGGACGGCAACCGGCTGGCGGTGGAGGTTGCGGGAGATCTTTATGTTCAAGACCTCCAACGCGGCACTGTGACCAGGCTGACTTTCGATGCCGCTCTGAACCGACATCCGGTATGGACACCGGACGGACGGCACATCGTCTACGCTTCAGACTTTCCCAACAGCGACGGTGAGTTCGCCATTTGGTGGATCCGCGGCGATGCTTCCGGCCAGCCTGAGAAGTTGTTCGGCGAAAGAACTCCTCTGCAAGTGTTTTCGATGTCCCCGGATGGACGTGCGATCGCGCTGATTCGGAGCGGGCAGGACAGGCCGTTTGAGACCTGGACGCTCCCGCTGGATTTAACGGATCCGGACCATCCCAAGCCAGAGAAGCCCGAGCCCTTCGCACTCGAATCCCTCAGCCAGGTAGACCCGGTCTTTTCACCCGACGGGCGTTGGATCGCCTACGTATCCACCAACGGAGCGGGATTCGGGGGCCAGGTGACGGTGCGCCCGTTTCCGTCCGCGCCCTCGGCGGGCAAGTGGCAGGTGTCGGAATCAGAGAGCGGAGGAAAGTTCCCCGTATGGTCGCGCAATGGCAGAGAACTGTTCTACGTGAATTCCGCCAACCGCATCATGGTTGTCCGCTACACGGCCAATGAGCACACGTTTGTTCCGGAGAAGCCCCGACAGTGGTCGCCCGCTCCGCTCTTCCGGCCGGAGAACAACGGCCTCTGGAATCTGGACATCACACCGGACGGCCGGCGCTTTATCGTGCTCGTTCCGCCCGAACCCACGGGCGAGGAGCCGACTACCGTCCACGCAACCATCCTGCTGAATTTTTTCGACGAACTGCGGCGCCGCCTGCCTTTAAAATCGCCGTAAGGCCTCATCGAGGCTGCATGCAAGCACGGTCTGGCTACTGTCCCGGCACCGACCACTCCCCGAGTATCTGCGAGCGTCTGGCCTGGGCGGTCGACGTCTGCGCCGCCAGCCATACTCCCCTCGGAACCGGCGAAGGCGGTCTTGAACGTGATGGGGAGATTCAGGGTGAGGCTGTCGTCTGCCCGGACTGGCTGGGATTCGCTGGAATCGCGTCGTCACATGTCGTGAAGATCGCGCGCGAACAATAGTTCGCCGAGAAGATTCATGCCTACACACTCCCGCGGCAGTCGTCGAACAGCAGGTGAAAGACCTGGTGCACTTGGCTCTCATGATTGGAGCGGGTGGGCTGGATCGGCAACGGATTCTGGAGGCTTTGCGTCTGACGTTCAGGAGAAGAGGTACGCATCGATTTGCCCGCGAGCCTGGTCGATCCACGAAAGAATTGGCAGATTCCTTTTCGTCTCCTGGCGAAAGAATGCGGGCTCCCGGACGATGTCAAAGCGACCTTCGCGGGGGTGGAGTACTTCCAAGAAGTGCTGGAGGGGCGCACAAAGCGGTGAAAATGGGGTATGGCTGACAACGGTTCGGATTCTCTTCCATTCGAGCCTCCAGAGCAGGAAAATATTCGTCTGCGGGAGGAGAATGCACGCCTCCGACGCCTTCTGGCGGTTCACAGCATTCCGATTCCGCAACTGGCGCCAGAGAGTCCGCCTCCAACCAAAACCGAGGAACCTTCGCCACCGCTCGATAAGGAGGAGCGGGCCAGAAAGAGAATCGCGCTATTTCGAAGCCTGTTTCGCGGGAGGGAAGATGTCTACGCGCGCCGATGGGAGAACGCCGATGGCCGCCACGGATACATGCCGGCGGTGGTCAGGGACTGGAAGACCATCAACAAGAGCCGTCCTGAGGACCGGAAGAAAGTCGACCAGAAGACCCGGAAGTTCCTGCCACTAACCGATGCCGTCATAGAGAGCCACCTCTTGGGCAGTGAGACTGTCGGCGTCTACCCACTCCTGCCGGACGAAACGTGCTGGTTCCTCGCTGCCGACTTCGACAAGGCGACTTGGGAATACGATTCGCTGGCCTTCCTGGAAACCTGTCAAGAGTTGAAGGTGCCCGCTGCTTGGGAACGTTCCCGTTCAGGGAAGGGCGGTCACATTTGGATCTTCTTCGAGCATGCATTGCCGGCGATCACCGCCCGCAAACTCGGATGCGTGCTGCTCACGCGGACTATGGAGCGCAGGCATCAGGTCGGCCTGGATTCCTACGATCGCTTCTTCCCCAACCAGGACACGATGCCGAAAGGAGGCTTTGGGAACCTGATTGCACTCCCTCTGCAACGCACGCCTCGCAAGCAGGACAACAGCGTATTTATTGACTCCGATTTCCGACCTTATCCAGACCAGTGGCAGTTCCTTTCGAAGATCCATCGAATGCCGGTCGATGCCACTGAGGAGATCGTCGCCCAAGCTCAACGCAAAGGCGACCTGATCGGGGTCCGCATGAGCATCACCGATGATGAGGATGAATCGGACCCGTGGACTTTACCGCCCTCCCGAAAACGGAGGGAGCGGCCGATCGAAGGGCCGCTGCCTAAGACGGTTCAGATCGTTCGCGCAAATCTCATTTACGTGGAAAGCAAGGGTCTGCCACCAGCATTGCTCAATCGCCTACTGCGTCTGGCAGCCTTTCAGAACCCCGAGTTCTATAAGGCCCAGGCGATGCGGCTGTCGACATACGACAAACCGCGTGTGATCGCATGCGGCCAGGAATTTGTCCAGCATATCGCCGTGCCTCGTGGATGTCTGACCGAGACTCTGGCTCTTCTCGAAGCGCACAAGATCCGGCCCGAGATTCGGGACGAACGATGCGCGGGCACGGCGATTGAAGCGGAATTTCAGGGTCAGCTTCGGCCGTTGCAGGAGGAAGCTGTAGCCGGTATCATAGCCCACGACGAAGGCATGCTCTGCGCTCCCACGGCGTTCGGGAAAACCACCGTTGCCGCATGGCTAATCGCCAAACGGAAGGTCAACACTCTGGTTGTGGTTCACCGGCAGCAGTTGCTAGACCAGTGGCAGGAGCGCCTCGGGATGTTCTTGAATATGCCCGCAAAATCGATCGGACATATCGGCGGCGGCCAGATGGATCGGACAGGCCGCGTCGATGTTGCCCTAATCCAAAGCTTGTACCACAAGAACGAGGTGAAGGACTTCGTGGCCGAGTACGGCCAGGTGATCGTCGATGAATGCCACCATCTATCGGCCTTCACGTTCGAACAGGTGATGAGGCAGGTGAAGGCCAAATACGTGGTCGGCTTGACTGCCACGCCGACACGGAAAGACGGACACCATCCGATCATTTTCATGCAATGCGGCCCGGTGCGGTTTAGTATGAGCGCCAAGACGATGACTGAGACGACGCCATTTGAGCACAAGGTGACTCCCCGCCACACGGAGTTCCGAATGGCGCCCGACCTCACGGAGGTCACGATCCAAGACATTTACGCGGCGCTTGTGAATGATGTCGGGCGGAACAAAATGATCGCCGATGACATCGTACGCACTATAGAATCAGGGCGCTGCCCGATACTTCTGACCGGACGGACAGAGCATCTCCAGTACTTCGCAGCTAAGCTCGCAGGTGTGGCGAAGCACGTCTTCGTCTTGAAGGGAGGCATGGGAAAGAAGCAGCGCCGGGGAATAGCGGCGGCCCTGGCGGCGGTGCCAGAGAACGAATCGCGGGTCATTCTGGCGACGGGAAGCTACATTGGAGAGGGGTTTGACGACGCGCGACTGGACACGCTCTTCCTGGCGATGCCGATCTCGTGGAAGGGCACACTGCAACAGTACGTAGGTCGATTGCATCGTCTGCACGACAACAAGCGATTCGTCCAAGTCTACGATTATGTAGACAACTACGTTCCGATGCTGGCCAGGATGTACGAGCGCAGGCTGAAGGGCTACAGCACGATAGGATACGTCATCGAGCACGAGTCCTTTGCAGCCTCAACCTCTAACGACAGCTTAAGTCACCTTGCGTAGCTTGGCTGCGAATTTGTCGCGGAATTTGCGCACTTTGGGCGCCACCACGAAGGCGCAGTACGGCTGCATCGGGTTATTGCGGAAGTACTCCTGATGATAATCCTCCGCTACATAAAACACCGTGGCGGGCTGGACTTCCGTGACAATGGGTTGCGGCCAGATGTCCTCGGCGTCTAACTCGCGGATCGTTTCTTCCGCGATTCTTTTCTGGCCGTCGTCATGATAGAAGATCACGGATCGGTATTGGGGACCTGAATCGTTCCCCTGACGGTCACGCGTCGTCGGATCGTGTATGGCGAAAAACACCTCGAGGATCTCTTTGTAGGTGGTAACGTCCGGGTCGAAAGTCACCTGCACCACCTCTACATGTCCAGTCCTTCCGGTGCAGACGTCGCGGTAGCTGGGATTCTCCACGTGCCCGCCCATATACCCGGAGACGACGGATTCCACGCCTTCCATATCCTGGTAGACCGCTTCCAGACACCAGAAGCAGCCGCCGCCCAGAGTTGCCGTTTCGTTTTTCGCCATGAACCTTCCTCGTTATTTTGCCAGTTACTGGGAAATCGCCGCGCTCACCGTAACCGTTGCACTCACTCCGACGGTGCCCGAACTAATCGGGGTGGAACTGGCCGTGGGCGCCGAGCCAAGCACGGCCGGTGCATATGATGTGGATTCCGATGCGGAGATGATTGACCCCGTTTTCACCCCTAAGCCAGTAGCGATCGCAGCGATGTGGCCGAGCGCCTGTTTGGTAGCCGCCGTCAACGCCTGTTGTAAAACCGGGTCCGGATTCTGCAATCCGAAAGTAAGGCCGCTCACCGAACTGGCGCCAGCCTGATTCGCGGTATCGATCACGGAACCAATAATACCCAGGTTCGTGGTGGTCACCTGGATCGTGTTGCTCGCCGTATATCCAATGATCGTCGTCCCATTCGTGTTGTATCGAGGATACACGGAATAGCCAACAGTCTGAATGGTGCCGTTCGTACCGAGGATCGCCTTGAGCGCACTTTGCACGGTGTTGGCTTGCGCGGCATTCAATTGACCGGCCTCCTGGGCGTTGGCGCCCTGCGTGATTACACTGACGCTGAGCTGAACCTGGTCAGGTGTGACACTGATGGTTGAATTTCCCGTGGCCTGCACTGACGGGGGACTGGTCTGCGCGGGCAGCGCCGCACAAGCCAGGATTGAGCCCACAAATATTGCGAGAAGCCCTCGCATGGTTTCCTCCAGTTTCAAATATAGCTCCTTCGCGGCAGAAAGCCGCTGTTATCAAAGACCCCGCATCGACCGATTATTCGACGGCGGCTTTACGGACTTTTACGGAACGCGACCGAAACCTATTCAGAAATCTGGAGTTTAATAGGAACAGAGGGCAGCAGATGCGCAAACGAGCAGTTCTGGCGCTGGGTTGCGTGCTTGGCATAGCCGCGATTCCAGCCATATCGGCTTACGATACTCAAAAAAGCGCGGAGGAGGCCCGTTTATTTCTGCGGCAGATCCCCAACGCGCAGAGGATTACGCAGGCCTTGAACCGCCTCACGTACGGCGCCCGGCCCGGCGATGAGGCCGCGGTCCGAGCCATGGGCCTTCGCAAGTGGATCGACCTGCAATTGAATCCCGACCAGATCCCCGAAAATCCTGCTTTAGCGGAGAAACTGCGCATGCTGGACACTCTCGGGATGACGAGCGCGCAGATGGTTCGCGACTATCCCTCGCCGCAGATTGTAAAGCAGATGGTTGCGGGACAAGTGCCTTTTCCAACGGATCCGGAACGGCGGCGAATGATCGAGAAGCTGGTGGCCAAAGCAGAGCAGAAGCAAAAAGCGGGGCAGGCGCAGGACGAGAAGCAGCCGAATCCGAACGTGCCCGATCTGCAGCCGCTCAACGAGCTTTTGACTCGGGAACAGATCCGCTCGCTCCGACAGGGCACTCCCGCGGAACGGCTAGCGGCGTTTCGGGCGCTGCCGGAAGACAAACAGGACGAAGTGATCGCCGCGTTGCCGGGCGGCATGCGGCAGGGCTTCTTCCAGATTGCGCCGCCGGAACTGCGACGGAAGCTCGAGTTGGCCAACGGTCCCGCACAGGTCGTGGCGCGCGACCTCGTGGAAGGCAAGCTGCTTCGCGCTGTTTACAGTAATCGCCAGCTCGCCGAGGTGCTGGACGACTTCTGGTTCAATCACTTCAACATCTACCTCGAAAAGGGTGCCGATCGTTACCTGGTGACGGAATACGAGCGCGACGTGATCCGTCCGCGCGTGCTGGGGAAATTCCGCGATCTTCTGGAAGCTACCGCGAAGAGCCCCGCGATGTTGTTCTACCTGGACAATTGGCAGTCGGTGGGACCCGATGCGCCGCAACCGCGCGGGCCAACCGCCAAGAAGGGTCGCCGCGGACTGAATGAGAATTACGGGCGCGAGCTGTTGGAGCTTCACACGCTGGGCGTGGATGGCGGCTATACGCAGAAAGATGTCACCGAAGTAGCGCGCTGCTTCACCGGTTGGACGATCAATCAGCCGCAACGCGGCGGCGCCTTCACGTTCAATCCACGGCTCCATGACAACGGACAGAAAGTAGTGCTCGGTGTGACGATCCCGGCTGGCGGTGGTATGGAGGATGGAGAGAAAGTGCTCGATATCGTGGCGCATCATCCCTCCACCGCGCATTTCATCTCCACCAAGCTGGCGGAGCGTTTCGTCGCCGACAACCCGCCGCCCGCTCTGGTGGAACGCATGGCGCAGACATTTCTGAAGACCGGCGGCGATATCCGCTCAGTTCTGCGCACGATGCTCGACTCGAAAGAATTCTGGTCGGAAGGCGCCTACCGGACGAAGATCAAATCCCCGCTGGAGATGGTGGCAAGTGCGGTCCGTGCAGTCAATGGTGACGTGGATTTTGCGTTCCCCCTGGCCAACCAGGTGGCGCAGCTCGGCGAGCCGCTCTATCGGAAGCAAGAGCCCACAGGCTATTCCAATTCCAGTAAGGAGTGGATGAATTCGGCGGGCCTGCTGGCGCGCATGAATTTCGCGCTGCAATTGACCAACGATAAAGTCCCGGGGGTGAAGGTGGATAGCGCGAAAGCAGCCAAGCCGGACGATTCCAGCGCGGGCATAGCACTGGGTTCGCCCGATTTTCAAAAGAAGTAAAGCAAGCATAGGTTTGAAGGCAAGGGCAGGTATATGAGCACATCTCGTCGCGTTTTTCTTCGCAATTCGGCTTTGGCAATGGTGGGAGTAGGAACGGCGCCGCTGTGGTTGAAACGGGCCTTGTATGCGGCAGACGCGCCCACGCCGCGCAAGAAGATTCTGGTGGCGATCTTTCAGCGTGGCGCGGCTGACGGTTTGAACGTCGTCGTGCCGCATGGCGAGAAGGCTTATTACAGCCTGCGCCCCACCATCGCAATTCCTCGCCCCACTCGCGGTGGCGAACGTGCCGATGCCGCAATCGATCTGGATGGGTTCTTCGGCCTACACCCTTCGCTCGCACCGCTGAAACCGCTGTTCGACCAGCACCACCTGGCGATCGTCGATGCAGTCGGATCGCCCGATCCCACCCGGTCGCACTTCGATGCCCAGGACTACATGGAGTCGGGAACGCCCGGATTGAAGGCGACACACGACGGCTGGATGAATCGCGCGCTGCCGAAAGCGGAGGGCAAAATCTCGCCGGTTCGCGCCGTCTCTCTGGGCGTGACGCTGTCGCGATCGATGGCAGGGCCGAATCCCGCCATCGCCTTACAAAGCATCGCGGGCTTTCAGGTCCACGACGCCCAGGCGGCCAAGCAGTTCCAGGACATGTATATGGAAAGCAAGGATCCCGCCATGCAGGCCGCCGGACGTGAGACCTTCGAAGCGGTGTCGATGCTGCAGACCATTCAGAAACAGCCCTACACTCCCGCGGGCGGCGCCGAATACCCACGCGGAAGATTCGGAGACAGCCTGCGCCAGATCGCGCAACTGATCAAGGCGGATGTCGGTATGGAAATGGCCTTCGCCGATATTGGCGGCTGGGACCATCACGTGAACGAAGTCGGACAGCGCGCCTCGGAAGGGCAGCTTGCGAATCTGCTCACCCAGTATGGCCAGGCGCTGAGCGCCTTCTGGCAGGACATGGGCGACCGGATGGCGGATGTGGCGGTGGTGACGATGTCGGAGTTCGGGCGCACCGCGCATGAAAACGGGAATCGCGGCACCGATCACGGTCATGCCAACAGCATGTTCGTGATGGGCGGAGGCATTCGCGGCGGCAAGGTGTACGGCAAGTGGCCGGGGTTGGAACGCGAGCAACTTTACGAAGGCCGCGATCTGGCGCTCACGACGGACTTCCGCGACGTGCTCGGCGAGATGGTGTCTCATCATCTCGGCAATCCCACGCTCAAGGGCGTTTTCCCCGGCTACGCTCCAAAATTTCTCGGGCTGACCGGCGAGCAACGGGGTTCCCGCACCTTGGTATAATCCGGGTACCGCTGCGGATCAGTGGAGTTTGCGAACGAGTGGCCCCGTGGCGGAATTGGCAGACGTGCGAGACTTAGGATCTCGTGCCCGCAAGGGCGTTCCGGTTCGACCCCGGACGGGGCCACCACAGACAAAAACCGGCAATTCTGAACGGTCATTCCACCTGCAGCCCAATTGCCGATTTCCTTCTGTCGTGTGGTGTCGAGAAGTGCCCGCCTGTAAGAGGAAATTCGAAGGTCGACACGCGACCCGAAACGGCTCCAAACCGGTACTGGTGTACCGGTTCCTCATCCTGGAATCAGTAACTTACAGGGGAACACGGGTACTTCGGCACCCGTTTGGGAGATGAGCGTGCCCCACTAACTGATTAAGGCCTGTTCAGCGATCGGGGAGCGGTGAATCAATGGGGAGGCATTCTGCAGCGTCGCGCGCAAGTAAAACCGCTCCGTTACCGTCGCGGCTCGTCAGGAATCAAATGCCCAGACGATTGTATCTCCGTCGCTCCTGAAGTATCCCTTGGTTATTAGGTGTCTACTAACTTGAGTGGTAACTCGCCGGTCTGATCGCTCAATGGCGGTTGGGCCATGATATTCTGGCCGAGATGAGTCCAACGGACGCGCGGCGAAACCTGAGAGTTCGCGCCTCGCGCAGGAACGCGAGGACTTCTTTAGGCGAATTTATCCATATAAAGAGCCTCCAAGCGAGTAGCTGAAAAATGCGATTGTCAGCCCGATTGTATATTGCGTTCGTGCTGGCGGTAGGTACAACCAGCATCGCTTTCGCAAACTGGCATTTTCTCAAACCTTGGGAGTTTGCGTGCCTCCTGAGTGTCGCCCTTCTTGCGTCAGGCATGAAGGTACGCCTTCCGGGAATCTTCGGCACGCTTTCCGTTAACTACTTCTTCATCCTTTTCGCAATCGTGGATATGACCACCGGCGAGGCAATCGCCATCGGTTGCGGCAGTGCCTTGATCCAGTGCCTTTGGCACGCCAGACAGCGCATCCGTCTGGTGCAGGCTGCTTTCAGCACGATGAACGTAGCCATTGCCATCACGATCGCCTACGGGTTCTATCAGTATCCCCTGATCCAGAGGCTGAATTATGGAACGCTGGTGGGGCTGATGGCGTGTTCTTTGGTGTACTTCGGCGTGAACACGGCGGGGGTCGCCACAGTCGTTTCGCTGACAGAGGGGAAGTCTCTCATTGCCACGTGGAAGCGATGCTACTTTTGGTCCTTCCCGTTTTATTTGCTGGCTGCTTCGTTGGTCTGGGTGGTTCGCAACGTGGACGTACGCGCGCAATGGCTGAATGTCCTGCTTCTGTTCCCGGTTATCTATGGGATCTACTATTCGTACAGGATCTACATGGAGAACCTGGAGGCGGGAAGGAAGGAGATTGAACTCGCGAACGCGTTGCAGAAGCGGACCATTGAAGCACTGGAAGCGGCGCGCGAGGCGAGTGCGCTGAAGACCCGGTTTCTGGCCAGCATCTCTCACGAACTCAGGACGCCTTTGAATGGGATTATCGGATTTGCGGAGTTGCTCCACGACGGAGTCCTCGGTCCTGTGAATGACATGCAACGGGAATGCCTGGGCGACGTGTTGAGTTGCTCCAACCACCTTCGGGTCTTGATTGGGCACGTACTGGACTTGGCGAAGGTGGAAGCTGGCAAGATGACCTTCACCTACGAGGCCGTATCGCTGAAAACCTTAGCCAAGGACGTCATCGACACCTTGCACGCGATCGCGAAATCCAAACAGATCGAGATCTCGCTCGAAGTGGATGATGGAATTGGCAGCGTATTCGCGGACTCGGGCAGGCTGAAGCAGATTCTGTACAACTACCTGTCGAATGCCTTGAAATTCACGGACAGCGGCAAGCCCGTGAGAGTCCGGGTAGGGGCGGAAGATAGCGAGACGTACCGGATTGATGTGGAGGACAGTGGTGTTGGAATCGATCCCCGGGACATATCGCGCCTTTTCTCCGAGTTCGAACAATTAGGGACTGCGGAGAAAACCAAGGCAGGATCGGGGCTCGGTCTCGCGATTTCGAAACAAATCGCGGAAGCGCAAGGCGGCCGTGTCGGCGTTACCAGCGAAGTTGGGCGCGGGAGCACGTTTTTTGTCGTCCTCCCCCGTCACCCCAAGATCGACGTCGCTGCGGAAGACGCACCACTTCCACAGCATCCGATCGACAGGGCCCTGACGAGTCAGGCGCCCCCGGCTCAGCATGTGGCTGGATAAGTTTGCCCTCCCAACCAGCGAGTACTAAAAAGGACAATTTGTCATGTGAGGTCTAGTACAAATTGACAAATTGTCACTCCAAACCCCCAAAATCCACTTTAAGTATCTTCCTTTCAGCAAGATAGAAACGGTCGAGAGTGTGCAGTAGCTCCTCCCGGAGTGTTCCTTGAAAAGTTCTAATCTCAGTACGTCAATTCCCAATGCAGTGCCAGCGGTCGTCGGCCTGGAAGCCACGCCGGACCGACTGGACGAATGCCTCGCCTGCCATCGGACCGGGAGCCTGAACAGCGCTGGTCCAACGATTTGGACCAGCGCCGATACGGCGGTTTGGGGTGCCAAGGCGGTTTGGGGCTCCACTCTGGCAGTCACCGCCATGAATCGGCGGCAAAACGAGCTGAATGTTTCCGAATGCTCATAAACGGATAAGGGGATACCAGATGCTCAGCAGACTTGGAGGCGGTTGTTTGAAAACCGCAATCATTGGCCTGATCGTCGCAGGAGTTTCTTTTGGACACCCGCGGATTTCGCCAGAACTCGAGAGAGTCAACCCGCTGGAGAGCGTGGATGTCATCATCGTCTACCGGCACACACCTGCTCTGAGCCAGCACGCTAAAGTCCTGCTTCGCGGCGGCTCTCTGCGCCGCTCTCTCGAAGTCGTACAGGCAGGCGCGTATCGTTTGCCTGCTGGAAAGCTGGCCGAGTTAGCCGACGATCCGGAAGTCGAGTACATCTCGCCAGATCACACCGTGCAAGGCACCTTGCAATTCGCCAACCCAGCGATCAACGCCAACATCGCATTTCAGCACTATATCGACGGCACGGGAGTCGGCGTCGCGATCATCGACAGCGGCATCATGACCCACCCGGACACGTCGAACCGGATCGTCTACAACGAAAGCTTCGTTCAGAATAACGGCAACGATTACTTCGATCGATACGGACACGGCACCCATGTGGCCGGGATCGTGGGAGGCGATGCCGCAGAATCTGCGGGTCCCATTTATACCCACACCTTCCGTGGGATTGCGCCGAATGTGGAGCTCATTAATCTGCGGGTGTTAGATGGCAACGGGAAGGGGCAGGACAGCAACGTCATTGCCGCGATACAGCGGGCAATTCAGCTGAAGTTTTCCTACAACATTCGTGTCATCAATCTTTCGCTGGGAAGGCCGGTTACCGGGTCGTACACCAAGGATCCGCTTTGCCAGGCAGTGGAGCAAGCCTGGAAAGCCGGAATCGTGGTGGTGGTGGCTGCCGGAAACGAAGGCCGCAACAACTCCGCAAATACCTTGGGATACGGGACCATCAGTGCTCCCGCCAACGATCCCTACGTCATCACAGTGGGCGCCATGAAGGATATGGGCACGGTGACCCGCGCTGACGACCTGATCGCGAGCTACAGTTCGAAAGGACCCACGCTGATCGATCACATCGCCAAGCCAGACATCGTCGCGCCGGGCAACATGATCATTTCCACAATCCCGGCCGGACTGCAATTGACGAATGCGTACCCGCAAAACAGGACCAACGATCAGTACTACATCCTGAACGGAAACAACCAGGCTTCCGATTACTACTACATGCTCAGCGGAACCAGCATGGCCGCGCCCATGGTCAGCGGCACAGCGGCTCTGATGATCCAGAAGGACCCTTCGTTGACTCCGGATCTCGTGAAAGCGCGGCTCATGAAAACGGCAACTAAGAACTTTCCGGTTTCGAGCATCGCCACCGATCCCCTTACCGGTCAAACCTACGTGAGCAACTACGACCTCTTTACGATCGGTGCGGGTTATGTGGACGCCTGGGCGGCTTTAAATAACACGGATACAACCTCGTCAACGGCGAGTGCCCAGTCGCCCACGGCACAGTACAACGCCTGGACGGGCCAGGTGACTCTGGTAAACGGAGCTAATGTCGTTTGGGGCAGCAACCTGGTATGGGGTTCCAACGTGGTTTGGGGTTCGACCGTGGTCAGTGGCTCGAATGTCGTCTGGGGCTCCAACGTCGTATGGGGCAGCAGCACCATGACAGGCTTCAACGTGGTCTGGGGCTCGAACGTCGTCTGGGGGAGCGGCACGCCGCAGGGCGAATTCTCCAAAATCGCGATCTACGGCGAGCAGTAGCCGAATCTGCCATTACAGCTTTTTCCCGTCATTCCGTGACGGTTGGAGCGGTCTCGTCATCCAATGCAAAGAAGCGTTTCCAACTGGCAACGCAACCGCGAAAAGGAGACGAGAAACATGCGCGAACTTTTCGAAAACAGGTCGAAGACGTACCTGATGGTGAGTGATTTCGATCAGACCCTCAGTTTCAACGATTCTGGGATCGTTCTAAGCGACCTTCTCGGCGTCTCAGGCTACGCCGAACGGATTAGCGGGCTCTCGAAAATCCACTTGGTGCAACAAGGAGCAGAACTGGCCTATCTGCTCCTGCACGACCCGGAGTATCGACGGGTACGCAGAGAACACCTGATCGAGGTTGGACGGCACATCCGCCTCAAGAACAACATTCAGGCCCTATGGAACCTGCTCACGAATATCGACGGCCACCAGTTTCTGTTCTATGTCGTTTCGGCAGCGCCCCAGGAAGTTGTGCAGTCGGCACTCGAAGGGATTGTGCCGGTAGAGCGCATCTTCGGTACGCAGTTCCGATACGACCCGGCCAATGGGGAGATTCAATCCATCATCCGCGTTCCGGCGGGTTACGGCAAAGTGGCGGTGCTGGATGAACTCCGGGAGCACTCCCAGGTCAGCCGTGACCGCGTCGTGTATATCGGCGATGGCAGTTCCGACATTCATGTAATGCTGCACGTCAACCGCCTCGACGGCCTCACCATCGCGGTCTCCGAAAATAAGTTCATCACGCAGATTGCGCGGCGTACCGTGCTCAGTGACGACGCGCTCAGCGTGATGGTGCCGATTCTGGAGCAAATCGCGGGTTGGGACTCGATGCGGATTCGCGCCTTCTTCGAGGCTCACGGATTTGCGCTCCGCGAGTGGGACAAGGTGCAAACCGACTCCATCACAATCAGCAGCCTGGCAACTTCCGATCCGAAGCTACACTCTGCTGCGGTCGCGTGACCGATCTCTCGGAGTTGCCCGGCCGGCTGAACTATCGGTAGTATCGACCTGTGGCCAAACGCCGGTTCAGCGCCGAGCCGCACGTTCCGAAGTATCAGCAGGTCTTCGAAAATCTGGCGGGGGAGATCCTCTCTGGAAAATACTCGCCGGGCCAAAAGCTGCCGAGCGAGGCCGTGCTGGTACGGCAATTCAAAACGTCGCGCATTACGATTGGGCGTGCCCTACACGATCTGGTGCAGCGTGGGCTTGTCGAGCGGGTGGCAGGCTCGGGCACCTATGTGCGTCCGCAGCCGGCCCTCCACGGCGGGCGATTGTTCGGTCTGCTGATTCCGGACCGCGGCACCACCGAGATCTTCGATCCAATCTGCCACGGTATCGCGTCCGCTCCTCAGGCGGCCGGACACGCTCTCTTGTGGGGAACCGCGCCGCTGGCTCCGCTCTCTATCGAGGCACAGGCCTTACGGCTCTGTCAGCAGTTTATCGACCGAGAAGTTTCCGGCGTATTCTTCGCGCCGATCGAGAGGGCGCCCGCGGCAAAGAGGGCGAATTTGGAAATCCTGTCGCGGCTGGAGAAGGCGCGCATTCCGACAGTACTGTTAGACCGCGGCGTGCTGCCCTATCCCCAGCGCGCCCGCTACGATCTGGTGGGTATTGACAATCGTCGAGCGGGATATCTGGCAGCCGAACACCTCATCCAACACGGCTCCCGGCATCTGCTTTTTCTCGCATACGCCGGAAGCGCCTCCACGGTTGACGATCGCCTGGCGGGGTTTCGGGAAGCGATCTTGGCCAACGGATTGACACTCGCCGCCGACGCAGTTCATCGCGTAGAGGTCATCAACCAGCACTCTATCCGGAGGCTGCTAGGAACGAGAAAGCGTGGCGGCCGGGCCGTGGTCTGCGCCAATGACCGGACTGCCGGTCAGCTGATGCATGTGCTGCTGAATCTCGGGTACGCAATTCCCGCCGACGTGCGAATCGTTGGAATTGACGACGTCGAATACGCCAGTCTCTTGCCCGTGCCATTGACGACGGTCCATCAACCCTGTCGCGCGATTGGCGAAGCTGCGATGGCGGCGATGCTCGACCGTGTGGCCCGTCCGGATTTGCCCGTGAGAGACATCCTGGTGGAGTGTCATTTGGTGATTCGGGAGTCTTGCGGCGGGGCTCTCGACCCTTCGCCCCAGTTCAGCGGATCGTGAGCAGCTCGTTCTCTTCCGGATCCGCTTCGATCGTGACGTCTTTGAACTCGTCGAACAGGCCTTTATTGTGCATCTGCCAGGCAATGGGACCCGGTTTGCCCGCGGCTGGATCATGGAAGGCGAGGACCTCGACGGCTTTGGTGGCGAGCGGCTGCGCGACGGCCATGCGGGCGACTCCTTTTGCGGCGTCGGCCAGGATTTCGACGCGACTCCACTCGTGCACGTCGAAGCGCATCTTGTTGACCGAGATGAATTCACTTCCGCCATTGTTGTTCATGCCGGGCCGGTAATCCCAATGGCCGCCGTTGGGCACCTGAAACTGGATTCCGGCGAGCGCGTCCAGTGGCTTTTCGCCGTCATGCGGGCGGGTGCAGAAGATCAGAACGCAGGCTTGGTGGTCGGGGTCGCCGGAGACATGCCTCATGCTGAACATCAGGCGGAAATGGCCATAGTCTTTCGCCGTGTAGATCACTCCGCGGCCCGCGCCAGTACTGGCCATCGCCCCGTCTTTGACGATCCATCCGGGGGAGGGGGCCGGCGTGTTTTCGACCTGGGTCCATCCATCGAGAGTTTTGCCGTCAAACAGAGAGACCGCGGTGGATGCACGGAGAGTGCGAGGGACACGGGCCAGGCCCGCGGCGGCTGCGAGTTGGATCCAGGTTCTTCGGTTCACGCTGACACCTCGTTCGCGATAGCTTGCATGTCGGCCTTCTTCGACCTTCGATTATATGCCCTTGGCGTGAGTACCTGAATGCTGCCGCTGCCCCCGGATTTCCTTTGGTCTTCTAATCCCAATTTCTTAAACGCCTACTAACGTTGGATAACAAACGTGGTCCTCCAAACCGTCATAGTGCAGACAGTACTTCAAACCTTGGGGACCGGCCTGCTATAAGAACTGTGGAATACAAACTCGCACCAAGGGGTAACAAATATGTTCGTGCTGTTCTACGCATCGGTTGGTTGCGTCATCGTCGTGTTGATCTGCTGGCTGGTCATCCTCAAGCGCCAGCATGCCCGCCGCTTGGAGCGCCAGGCCAAGATGCTCAGAACCCTGCGCACTTCGCAGGCCGTGGGGGAACATGACTGGTCGTCATCGACGCTCCCCGGCACCGGCCGAGTTTAATAGAGCACGAACGACCAGATGGCGTCGCCAGTAGCCGCGATGAGGTACTGGTGGCCGTCCAGCATATACGTCTGCGGGGCATTCGTAATGTTCCCGATCCGCGTATTCCACAACGGCTTCCCAGTTGCAGCATCATGCGCCACGAGGTTGCCCGCGCCGTCTCCGGCAAAAAGCAGCTTTCCGGCCGTCGTGAGTAGTCCTCCGCCACCGCCATTGCCGTAGTAAGGATGGCGCCACACGACCTTGCCCGTTTTATAGTCAATCGCCGAGAGGAAGGTGCCGCTCGATCCGACTCCCACCTCCTCCTTGCCGCCCAAGCCCATGGAGCCCCGAGGGTCCACGTCGGTCAGGTAGAAGATCGAGTGCGCGTTGCCTTCGGCGACGTAAAAGAGCCCCGTATCGGGAGAAAAAGCCGGCGGCTCCCAGTTGGTAGTGCCGTCGGAATTCGGCGAGACGATCGAACCTGCCACCGTGGCGTCCTTATTCGGGTCGTGTTCGGGGCCGCCGAATTTGTTCAGGCCCTTGGCCCAATTCGTGTACATGCCATACCTGCTGGTCACCAGGTGCTCACCGGTGACCCGGTCGAGCGTGAAGTAGTAGCCATTTCGCGCCGCCGTTAACACCAGCTTTCGGGCCTTGCCGTTGAACATTCCGTCCACCAGCACGGGGGTCTGCGCCGAATCGTAGTCGTGCATGTCGTGCGGGGAAGTCTGGAAATACCACGCCATCTTGCCCGTATCGACGTTGACGGCGACGAGAGCACATGTGAACAGATTGTCGCCTTCGCCGCGGCCTGTAGTGAACGCGGGAGTGGGATTGCCGGTTCCGAAAATGTAAAGCTTGGTTTCCGGATCGTAAGCTCCGGGCACCCAAGTCTGGCCGCCTCCATGGCGCGCGGCATCCAGACTGGCCCACGTGTCCAGGCCGGGATCGCCCTTCTTCATCGGAACGGTGTAGAACTTCCACTGCAGATCGCCGGTCTCGGGATCGAACGACTGGAGGAAGCCCGGAGCGTCGATATCGTTGCCGGTTCCCACCAGCACATGATTCCCCACCACGATGGGAGCGGGGGTCGAGAAGTAGCCTTGGGACAGATCGGCGATCGGCTTGTGCCAACGCTCCTTGCCGGTCTTGGCTTCCAGCGACACCAGGTAGTCGTCGGGCGTTTCCATGTAAAGGTAGTCGTTCCACATCGCCAGGCCGCGATTGCCGATGTGGGTTCCGCCCTTGGTCTTCCAGAAGTAATGCCAGAGCTCGCGGCCGTCGCGCGCATCCACGGCCCAGGCGTTATCAGGCATGGTGAAGTACAGAGTGCCATCCACCTCCAGCACAGATGCCTTGATCGATCCGCCTCCGGCCGGAATGTCGCCCGTACCTTCGCCGCCGACGATGATGTTTCCCCCGCGGCCTCCACCGAAGCCGAAGCCGCCCCGTCCGCCGCGAGCGCCTGCGGTGTTGCCGCCACCAGCAGTGACGCGGGTCATCCACGCAAGCGTCAGGTATTTGACGTTCGACTGATTCACCTGGCTCAGAGCGCTGTAACGCCGTCCGGAGTAGTCCCCGTTATAAGTGGGCCACGAGTCTTTCAGCGGCTTCAGAAGATCGGCGGGTGCGACCCCGTTGCCCTGCGCCATCAGGAGTGCCGGTGCGAGGCACAGCGGCGCGGCAATTAGCATGGTTCGCAGTGTCATTTCAAGGTCACCAGGTATGCCGTCACGTCGTGCATGTCTTTGTCGGTATAGGTCGACAGCAGATCGCGATGCGCCTTCATTGGGTCGTGCAGTTCAACTTTGGGTGTATTGCCGTCGCGCCGAATGGTGCGCTGGCTGCCATCGGCCAATTGCAGCGTGACCAGAAAGTCGTCGATGCGAACCACCTGGCCCTCCACCGGTCCGGAGGGCAAGGAAACGGTGGCCGTCACGGCACGAGGATTGGGCACTCCTGGCGCCCCTCCGCCTCCACCGCCTCGCCCCCCGCGGCCGCGCCCGCCGCCCCCCGATACCCAGGCATTCTGCAACGCCTTGGCGTCGGGATATCGCGATGCCACGCCTTGCAGGTCTCCTGTCGCGGAGTGGCAGCTGCCGCATTTGGAAGCGAAATACGCCTGTCCTTCTGCGGCGTTGCCCACGAGAATGGTGGCTGGCGCCTGGCCAACCGAGGGAGGCGTGCCCTGCTGCCCGATGGTCTCCAGAACGCTCCGTACATAAGCCGCCACAGCCCCTGCATCAGCGGCGCTCATGTCGATCGCCGGCATTCCGGAACTCTGGCGGCTGCCTTGAATGATCGGTACGATCATCTCGCCGTTCTGATCGCTCAAAGCGACCTGTGAGCGGAGCAGATTGGGCCCTCCCATGTCGCCGCCACGAAGATCCGCGCCATGGCATCCGGTGCAACTGATCCCGTAGAGCGTTTTTCCGCGATCCACCTGCGCCTGGTCGAAGGGCGGCCTGGTTTGGCCGGGCACGAATCCACCAGCTCCCCGGCGCCCGCCTCCGCGCTGGGGTTGCTGGGCACCTCCTGGCGGCGGTGTTTGCGGCTGCTGCGCCCCCAACGGAAACCTTAGAACGGCTATTGATAGGAATAGAGCGGCGGCTCCGAAAGCCCTGTTACCCCCCATTAGTCACCTCATCCCTAAGTAGTAATGAATGCCTGCAATCGCATTGTACGTCATTCATTGTCTGGCAAACATTTCTACGCTACGCGGCGCCGTCGCATAGAATAAAGCGAAAGATGCGATCCCCATACAGGCTGCTCATGGTCTTCCTGGCAGCTCTTATCCTGCCGCCGTTGGGCTTGATTCTGCTCTGGATGACGCGGGGCGTGTCGTTCCTGGTAAAGGCCGCCGGCTCGGTCGCCATCCTGATGCTCGCAGTGGCACATCTTTTCCTCTTCTACGGTCTGCACGTGGGATTGACGGGCGGCTTTCGCCCGATCTTCTCGTTCCCGAATACGGAACGCCACGATCGCGAACTGGAGGCGAATCGCGCCGCGCAACGGGCTGCCGTTACCTCACCAGCCCCAGTCGCCGCCCCCGTGGCCACCGAGCCGCGTCCTTCTACTGCTCCGGAATCGCCCACCGAGCCTGCTCCCAAAGCGCCCACGGGATCGACCTACTGGGCTGATTTCCTGGGGCCCGGACGCCAGGGGCACTACGACCAGCAGCCCATCCTCACCTCGTGGCCGGCTGGCGGACTGCCCAGGATATGGAAGCAACCCGTGGGTGGAGGATACGCCTCTTTCACCGTCGCCAACGGACTCGCCTTCACGATCGAGCAACGGCGCCGAAAGGAAGTAGTCGCGGCCTATGATGTTCACACCGGGCATGAGCGCTGGACGGATTCATGGGACGCACTGTTTGAAGAGGTCCTGGGCGGAAACGGGCCCCGCGCCACGCCTGTATGGGACGAAGGGCGCGTCTACGCATTGGGCGCGAAAGGCGAACTGCGCTGCCTCGACGCGGCCACAGGAAAGCTGATCTGGAACAAAAACATCCTCACCGACAACGGCGCAGCGAATGTGCATTGGGGAATGTCGGCCTCTCCGCTGATTGTGGACGATAAGGTCATCGTGACGCCGGGCGGCTCTCATGGCAATTCGATCGTGGCGTACGACAAGTTGACGGGGAAACGCATCTGGGGCACGTTGGACGATCCGTCCGCCTACGACTCACCGGAGATCGCGACCCTCGGCGGCCGCCGCCAGATTATCGTCATCACGGGCCGGCGAGCTGTGGGGGTTGCCCTGGAAGATGGCAAACTGCTCTGGGAGTTTCCCTGGGCGACCCAACAGGACATCAACGTGGCGCAGCCGATCGCCGTCTCCGCCAACCGGGTATACCTCTCCTCGGGCTACGGCCATGGTGCCGCAGTTGTCGAACTCACGCCTGACGGCGACGGCTTCGATACTCGGGCAGTATGGTCAAACAATCGCATGAAGAACAAGTTCAACAGCGCCGTGCTGCACAACGGATTCATCTACGGCCTGGATGAAGGCATCCTCGCCTGCGTGGACGTGGAATCGGGCGAGTTGAAGTGGAAGGGAGGGCGATACGGTTACGGGCAGTTGCTGCTGGCGTCAGACCATCTGGTCGTGCTCACGGAAGAGGGCGATGTCGTGCTGGTACGGGCCACACCGGAGTCGCACCAGGAGGTGGCACGCTTCACAGCCCTGAGCGGGAAGACGTGGAACATTCCGGCGATCTCGGACGGCGTGCTGCTGGTGCGGAATGAAGTGGAGATGGCTGCATTTCGAATCGCCGTGGATTGAGGAGAGACGCATGAGGAGGCATTGGCGCTTCGCAGGTCTGGTGGCCGCCGCGGTCGCCGTCGCGGCATGGGCTGCGACTCGTCCGGAAGAAATTCCTTTTGAGCGGCAGATTATCGATCCCGGTGCGAGCGAGACAGCGGCCGTCGCCGACATCAATGGCGATGGCAGGCTCGACATCGTCTCGGGAGAATATTGGTACGAAGGGCCGGGATGGACCCGCCATCGCTTCCGGGAGATCGATTACACCAACAACTACATCGACGATTTCAGCGATTTGCCGCTCGATGTCAATGGCGACGGCCGGCCCGACATCGTGAGTTGCTCCTGGTTCAGCAAACGCCTCTGGTGGAGTGAGAATCCGGGCAAAAACGGCGCCTTGTGGAAGGATCATCCCATCGAGACCCGCTTCAATGTGGAGTTCGCCTTCCTGGTCGACTTGAACAACGACGGTAAGGCGCAAGAGATTCTGCCTGAATTCGGCAACAAAGAGGCTCCGCTGACTTGGTATGAGCTGCGAAACGGCCAGTTCGTTCCGCACATAGTGGCGGACCACTCGTTCGGCCACGGTATCGGGGCGGGCGATCTGAACAAGGATGGGCGTACCGATATCATTACGCCTTCCGGGTGGTTCGAAGCGCCGGCCGATCCGCAGACGGGCGCTTGGACATTTCACGGCGATTTCCAGTTGGGAGAGACCGGGTTCATTTACGTACTGGATGTGAATGGAGATGGGCGTCCAGACCTGGTGACCTCCATGGCGCACAACTACGGCATCTTCTGGATGGAGCAGACGCCGCAGGGCACCTGGACGAAGCATGTGATCGACGACAGTTGGTCCCAGGCTCACGCTATGACGATCGCCGACCTGAACGGCGATGGCAGGCCCGATCTGGTCACAGGGAAGCGCTTCATGGCGCACAACGGGCGCGATCCGGGAGAGCGCGAACCACTTGGCATCTATTGGTACGAATCGATGAAGACGGCGGCGGGCGGAATCGAGTGGGTCAAGCACGTGATCGACTACAGTTCGCGCGCGGGAGGCGGAATGCAGCTGGTTGTTGCGCGCTTCGATGGGCGTCCCTATACGGACATCGTGGTGGGCGGCAAGTCGGGTTTGTTTCTGTTCCGCAGGGTGGGCAAATGAGGCGGGGAGCTTAAGCAGATTCGGAGGTTCAGCGGCAGCGTCCAAAACGCCTTGCAGTCAGGCTTGGCAGAAGCGCGAAAGCGGCGACAAAAGTGTCGGCGCGGCAAAAACGAGTGGTCTTGGGCTGCTTCGCTGCCATGGATTCCGATGAAAGCGGCGGGTTCCCCGGACATATAACACCGTTTCGGAAATACCGTCTCGTATTCTTGGCAAGAACACTCCCTCACGGGGCGTGGCTCGTAACTTACCCCAATACGTTCGGGGAATGCGCGTGCTTACGAGCCGCGCGCGTCAGCAAGCGATCTTGACTGCTTTAGCGGCGTGGTGGCAACGCTCCCTCACGGTCGCGGCTCGTAAGCTACCTTCGCGCGATACGTGCGCTTGCGAGCCGCGCGCGTTAGCAAGCGATCTTGACTGCTTTAGCGGCGTGGTGGCAACGCTCCCTCACGGTCGCGGCTCGTAAGCTACCTTCGCGG
>Ga0209060_10000437_pt1 | contig 79743 bp, 65 predicted proteins | sample Coa_R1_8_FD_187155 | JGI IMG/M metagenome (GOLD analysis project Ga0209060, IMG submission 187155) | Surface soil microbial communities from Centralia Pennsylvania, which are recovering from an underground coalmine fire - Coalmine... | ecosystem: Environmental > Terrestrial > Soil >... | reverse complement strand
GTTGTGCGCACAACCAAGCCGCACTCAAAGCTCAACAGGGGGCGGCGTAAACTACTATGGAGAGCTCCGCAAGTTTCAACGGAAAAGCGGACATCCTCCTAAACAGGATATGCGGGCCCGTACGGGACCCGCATCCTAGCGGATGAAAAATACCAGCGGGGGCGAAGATTTGGTGGAGTGTGGAATTGGTAATTCGCTGAGGCACAAGCGTGTTAGCGGCGCTATTTTTCGTAGGACTGTCAGGTCTCTTATCCGTGCGGGGGTACTCCACCAGGGCTGGCCGGACTGCCGACTTCAGCGCAGCACCGTTCCTCAAGGGCGGTATTGCCCACCATAACGGCCGGTATTACGATCGAGTAGATGCAGCGAACAATCTAATTCAAGCTGTCGGCAGAGCTTCTCGGAGAATTCGAGCGCGAGGCGAAGGCGAGACGGGTCCCAAAATCCGACGTGGCGCGCGAGAGCCTCGAAACAGCTCTTCGTCCTCGGGTGCGTGGGCGTCGTAGGTCCTGTTTCGACCTGGCCCGCGATCTGGCCGGCTCGATGACGGGGCTCCCGCGCGACCTTGCGCATAACCGGAAGTACAGGGAAGGATTTGACGAGTGATCGATCGAGTCGGACCGCTCGATACGGGGCCCTTGTTGAGCTTTCTGGCCGCCGGGTTGGAGTACCATGCCTGGGCTGTCGAGTAATGGAAGGAGTTCCGGCCCCCGTTTCTTGCTTGCGAGCCGGTGCTTACCGAGGCCGCGTTTCTGCTGAAGCGAGAGGCTCGGGATGCCGATGCCTTATTCGCGCTGCTGGAAAGGCGAATCCTTCAGGTAGCCATTTCTGTCGAGGAGCAGCAGGCGGATCTCGGACACTGATGCGGCGATATCGGGACCGGCCTATGTCCTTGGCCGACGCCTGTCTGGTTCGGTTTTCTGAGATTCAGCCCGCGGCAGAGGTGCTGACACTCGATCGAGACTTCCGGATTTATCGGCGGCACGGAACAAAGTGATCCGCGTGCGGATGCCGTACTGAGATGTCAACGTCCTTGGGATGTCGGGCTTCGAGGCCGAACGGCAGGCCGCGCACGTTAGCAAGCGGGCGAATGTGATCGGGCGGCCCGCGAGGCCGTTCGGCGGCGGAGGCAAGTAGATCGTCCCGGTGATTGCGGTTCCGATGGCCCGCTTCCTTGCGGTCGCGGCTCAGTAACAGTTTTGCGATACGAGATCGGCTTGGCGGTGGTGATCGCGCGTTCGCAAGCGGACGAATGTGATCAGGCGGTCCGAGCGCCGGCAGGATTGCCATCGGCGGCCCTGTGGCTTTTGTACGACGGTGTAGAATTGTCCCTTGCTACCCGTCCTTCGATCCTCGCGGTTCACGGAGATTTAACGATGCGAAAACGTTCTCTCTTGTTCCTTTCGTTGCTGGTTCCGGCCTTTGTAGGCCTCGGCGGATATGCCGTCCTACAGGCGCAGCAAAAGACTTCGGCGGCCAAGCGCTGGTCCGATCCGGCCACCTGGCCTGATAAAAAGGTGCCGGCCAAAGACGCCGTCGTCACCATCGATAGGGACATGAACGTTGTCCTCGATGTCAGCCCGCCGGAGTTGCACGGCTTAACGATCAACGGCAAACTGAGCTTCGCCGATAACAAAGATCTGGAACTGTCCACCGAGTGGATCATGGTGCACGGGGAACTGGAAATCGGCACCGAAGCCAAGCCCCATACGCGCAAGGCCACCATTACCCTCACCGACAACGTAAAGGACGAAGATTTCGGTGGACTGGGTGGAAATGACCGCAGCGACCGCGGGATCATGCTCATGGGCGGAACCCTGAACCTGCACGGTACGGAGAGGAACTCGTGGACCAAGTTGGCGACGACGGCCGCCGCGGGCAGCAACACCATCGAAGTCTTGAATGCCGGTGACTGGAAGAAAGGCGACGTGATTGTCCTTGCGTCCACGGATTTCGATCCGCATCAGGCAGAGCGGCGCACCATTGCCGCTATCCGTGGCAATACCATCACGCTCGACCAGAAACTGGACTACATGCACTTCGGCAAGATCACCTTCGACGTGGATGAACGCGGGGAAGTCGGCATGCTGTCACGCAATATCGTGATCCAGGCTTCGGCTGACGCAGACCAGACGCTGTTTGGCGGCCACATCATGGCGATGGCCGGGAGCAAGATGTATGTCGACGGCGTCGAGCTGAATCGCATGGGTCAGAACATGCATCTGGCGCGGTATCCGATCCATTGGCATCTGATCGGCGACGCGCAGGGGCAGTACATCAAGAACTCGGCGATTCACGACACCTACAGCCGGTGCGTGACCGTGCATGGCACCAATTACCTGGACATTGAAAACAACGTGACCTACAACAACATTGGTCACTGCTTCTTCCTGGAAGATGCCGTGGAGCACGGCAACCAGTTCGTGCACAACCTGGGAATCCTCACCAAGTGTCATCCGGACGCGCCGTGCCTTGCGACCAACCTCGCGGCAGCCGGAGAGAACCGGCCGGCGGGAAGGAATGGCCAGAATGCCAAGGACATCCTGATCCCCTCAGACAACACCGCGGCCACTTTCTGGATCACCAACCCGGACAACATCTACCGCGATAACGCGGCCGCAGGTTCCGACTCGAACGGCTTCTGGATGTCGTTGCCGGAGCATCCGACGGGTAAGTTCGAAGGTACGGAGATCAGCGCCAAGACCTGGCCGCGGCGAACGCCCTTCCGCGAGTTCAAGGGCAACGTCGCACACTCCAACTACGACTCGTTCATGTTCGACCGAAACGTTGGCCCGGATGGGCATTTCGGTGTTACGGGCAGCTCGCATACCGGCCATGAAAATCCCGCCGACGGGAACAGCAAGGCGGTGGAATCGGTCTTCGAGGATCTCACCTCCTACAAGAACCGGAATGGCGCCATCTGGGGCCGCGGCGAGATGCACCTATTCCGGAACCTCAAGCTGGCCGACAACGCGAACGGCTTTACGCACGCGTCCGGCGAATTCGGCCGGTACGCCTTTACGTCAAAGGTCGTCGACTCGCTGTTCGTGGGCGAAACCGAGAACATCGGTAACCCGAGGACGGACGCGGAAAAGGCTTACGGCCGCAGCTTGCCGAAACCGGAAATGCCGGATTACCCGATCCACGGCTACGAGTATTACGACTACCGTCACGACGTGGAGAATACTACCTTCGTGAATTTCCAGGACAATGCCACTCGCAAGTCGGGAGCCATGACGTACCTGCTGTATACCAGCTTCGGCGTCAGTTCCAACAACTCCGTCGAGCACGTGAAATTCGTCAACGCCAAGCCGGTGTATTTCCCGCCGATGGAGCGTAAGTGGGCCAGCGATAATGGAGGCAGCACGGCCTATAAGACCGCGGTGATCCGCGACAAGGACGGCTCGTTCGGCGGTGGTCCCAATTCCTACGTCCTCATCAATGATGGCGTCAACGACAGCATCGCAGCCGACGCAGGAGCCTGTGAGATCAAGCCCACCTGGAACGCTGCCGTGTGCAAGGGCGATGTGGGGCGGCTGAATTTTGGCGGCGGTAGTGGTGGTTTCGGCGGCCGTGGTGGTTTGGGTGGCGGTCGTGGCGCGGGTCCTGCCCCCGCAGGAGCCAGCGGCCCCGGCGCCGCTACAGCGAGAGCCGGCACTGGCGGTCCGGTTGCGGTTGCGGGTGGCGCTGGCGCTCCTGGCCGGGGCCCGGGGGGCAGAGGCCCTGGTGGACCTCCTCAGCCGCCAGTCGTTCTCAGCCGCAATGGCAAGGAGTACAACGTAACAGGCACCAACATACGAGCCGGTACCGAGATTAAGGTGGTTACGGAAAGGCCAACCCTGAACCTCGCCCTGACGGAGCTGGACAAAGGCTCCTGGGTCATCTTCGACCTGCCGGGATTCACCACCGCAGCCTCGGGTGCGCCGCAGGACAGCCTCGATGCCCTGCGCAAGGCCAGCGACACCTCGTACTACAAGGACAAGGATGCGCTCTGGGTCAAGGTGGTCTCTAACGGTGACAGCGGCACCGGGGCACCGGGCGGTGGAACTAGCGTACAGGTGAGCCGGTAAGCGGAACCCTGTTGTTTGAGGCGCGCCGGCATAGCGGGTTGGGCCGGCGCGTTCCAAGAGTGATCCAGACCTGGGGTTCACTTTCCCGGTACGGGCTATACGGCCAAGTGGACCGCCGAAGATCAATGGGAGGCTGTTCAGTCGCTACCGAAACCCGCTTTAAAGCACGCACGAACGGAACCCCAATCGGATTCTGAAAGCCGCCCAATCAGGCGTACTTCACTTGCAGCACGTCACAGGGAACAACCTGAAGAAGGACGGCTGGTGAAGTCCCGCCTCACGCCAGTCGCGCAATTCGCAATCTGTGGGAGCCGATTCCACCGGCCGCTGTGTTGTGATCAGACCGACGATTGCGTCAGGCCGGTGGCGATGGTAAAGTTCGGTCGAAAGCACCACAGCGGATCTTCTCGAACGCTCCCGTCATCTCTCGTTCCCAGTTTAGCGCCAAGGCTGCCCGCAAGAGAAAGGCCGAAGACCGGCGTCCGAATCGCCGCGCCTGGATCCCTTCAGCCCTGCGCTCGGCAAGACCCATCCGCTGGCGAATACGCTGAACCAGAGGAAATTGTCCGGCCGGCGATAGGTGTAAAATATTGCTACACCTTCTTTCGCTCCTCGCGGTGGAAAGTGCGTACATGATCCCGGAGATTTAAGGATGCGAAAACGTTCTCTCTTGTTCCTTTCGTTGCTGGTTCCGGCCTTTTTAGGCCTCGGCGGATATGCCGTCCTACAGGCGCAGCAAAAGACGCCGGCGGCCAAGCGCTGGTCCGATCCAGCCACCTGGCCCGATAAAAAGGTGCCGGCCAAAGACGCCATTGTCACCATTGACAGGGACATGAACGTTGTCCTCGATGTCAGCCCGCCGGAGTTGCACGGCTTAACGATCAACGGCAAACTGAGCTTCGCCGATAACAAAGATCTGGAAGTATCCACCGAGTGGATCATGGTGCACGGGGAACTGGAAATCGGCACCGAAGCCAAGCCCCATACCCGCAAAGCCACGATTACCCTCACCGACAACGTCAAGGACGAAGATTTCGGTGGATTGGGTGGAAATGACCGCAGTGACCGCGGGATCATGCTTATGGGCGGAACCCTGAACCTGCACGGTACGGAGAAGAACTCCTGGACCAAGCTGGCAACGACGGCCGCTGCAGGCAGCAACACCATCGAAGTCTTGAATCCCGGTGATTGGAAGAAAGGCGACGTGATTGTCCTCGCGTCCACGGATTTCGATCCCCATCAGGCAGAGCGGCGCACCATCGCCGCCATCCGTGGCAATACCATCACGCTCGACAAGAAGCTCGATTACATGCACTTCGGCAAGATCACCTTCGACGTGGATGAACGCGGCGAAGTCGGCATGCTATCGCGCAATATCGTGATCCAGGCTTCGGCCGACGCAGACCAGACGCTGTTTGGCGGCCACATCATGGCGATGGCCGGGAGCAAGATGTTTGTCGACGGCGTCGAGCTCAATCGCATGGGTCAGAACATGCATCTGGCCCGGTATCCGATCCACTGGCATCTGATCGGCGATGCGCCGGGGCAGTACATCAAGAACTCGGCGATTCACGACACCTACAGCCGGTGCGTGACCGTGCATGGCACAAATTATTTGGACATTGAAAACAACGTGACCTACAACAACATTGGTCACTGCTTCTTCCTGGAGGATGCGGTGGAGCACGATAACCAGTTCGTGCACAACCTGGGAATCCTCACGAAGTGTCATCCGGACGCGCCGTGCGTCCCGACGAACCTCGGCCCGTTCGGAGTGGAGGGCGGCAAGAACTTCGATTCGGCCGGTCAGAACGCCAAGGATATCCTGATCCCTTCCGACAATACGGCCTCGACTTTCTGGATCACCAATCCGGACAATATTTACCGCGACAACGTGGCCGCGGGTTCCGATTCGACCGGTTTTTGGTATGCTTTGCCGGAGCATCCGACCGGTAAGTTCGAGGGCACGCAGCTCAGTGCCAAGACCTGGCCGCGTCGAACGCGGGTGCGGGAGTTCAAGGGCAACACCGCCCATTCGAACTTTGACAGTTTCATGATGGACCGCGGGCCCAGGGCCGATGGCCATTTCGCCGTCGGCGGGCATACTTCCCTTTCCAATCCCGCTGACGCGAACAGCCCTCTAGTGGAGTCGGTCATCGAGGATTTCACCAGCTACAAAAACCGGAATAGCGGCATCTGGTCTCGCGGCGAGATGCACACATTCAAGAACCTGAAGATGGCCGACAACGGAATTGGCTACACGCATGCCTCCGGCAGCTTCGGTCAGTCCGCCTTTACGTCACGGGTGGTGGACTCGCGGTTCGTGGGCGAATCCGAGAACATCGGCAACCCCAGGACGCCGGCGGAAGTGGCTTACGGCCGCAGCTTGCCGGAGCCCGCACTCCCGGATTTCCCGATCCGCGGCTACGAGTTCTACGATTACCATCATGAACTGGACAATGACACCTTCGTGAATTACCAGGACAATGCCACTCGCAAGACGGGAGCGATCTCTTACCTGCTGTATACCAGCTTCGGAATGAGCTCCAACAACACCGTACAACGCGCCAAGTTCATCAACGCCAAGCCGGTGTATTTCCCGCCGATGGAGTATAAGTGGAGCAACGATGATTATGGGAATGGGAGCTACCAGACTTCGGTGTTCCACGACAAGGACGGCTCGGTCAGCGGGGTTCCCGATTCCTACATTCTCATCAACGACGCAAACGACGCAATCGCCATCGACGACGCCTGCGAGGTCAAGCAGGCCTGGAACGCTGCCGTCTGCAAGGGCGACGTCGGGCGCATGACTGTGGGCGCCCCGGCCGCGGGTGGTGGTCGTGGCGGTCGTGGCGGCAGAGGCGGCGCTCCCGCGGCTTCCGGTTCCGGCGGTAGAGGCGGGGCAGCGGTAGCTGGCGCTCCTGGCGCCGGCAGAGGTGGCGCCGGTGGTGGTGGTCTCGTTGGCCCCAGAAACGGGGTCCTGGGCGCTCCTCCACCCGCAGGTCCGCCCATCGTCCTCAGCCGCAACGGCAAGGATTTGCGCGTCACGGGAGAAACCAACGTACGAGCGGGCTCCGAGATCAAGGTGACCACCGAAAGGCCGTCCCTCGCCCTCAGCGTGAGGGAGCTGGATAAGGGCTCGTGGGTGATCTTCGATCTGCCGGGATTCACCACTGCGGCATCGGGTATGGAGCAGAGCAGCCTGGATGCACTGCGCCAGGCCAGTGCCACATCGTACTACAAAGGCAACGGGGAGCTTTGGGTCAAGCTGGTCTCCAGCGGTGACATCCTTGGCAGCGGCCCTGGCAACGGCCCAAGTGGCGGAGCCAGCCTCCAGGTCAGCCGGTAAGGAACAACCCTGCTAGACGTGCAAAAGCCCCCGGCACAGGCCGGGGGCTTTTTGTTGGGTAGTGCAGTGGTGTGCGATGAGCATCCATAGTATGCTCATCGCTACCGAACGCCGGGCGGGTTGAACGGCGAGCCTATGACATGTGGTCTGCCGGCTAATTGGATTTAGCCAGTTCTTCGTAGAATGGTTCCGGATTGGGCACGCGCGGCTTCCAGCCTAAGTCGTCGGTATTGACCTGCGCCATGAATTCGTCCTTCGATGCGCCTTTGCGGACGGCTTGCCGGGCGCGCTCCACGAACATCTGCACTTTGTTTCGGTAGGCTTGCACGTCGGCCTTGGGAATCGGATTTCCGTTGCCGGGAATGGCGGTATCGAAATCCAGTTTGAGCAGGTTGTCGAGCGTTTTCGGCCAGTCCAGAAAGCTGCCGCCGCCAGCGTAGTCCGCCAGCGGTCCTGTCATCCCGGATGTGACTTCATCGCTGACCACCACCACCTTCAAGTCCGGAAAGTAAACATCGGTATCGCCGCCGGTATGAGCTTTGCCGAAGTGGTAGGCGCGTACCTCCACGCCACCGAGCTTGATGGTGTACTCCTTGTCGTAAGTGATCGTGGCGTCGGCTGGCTTGGGGGTTTGCTGGTAATCGGCCAGGTACTTATTGAGGTTCTCGTTGGCGACAATTTGCACACCGGCTGCGAGGAACTTGTTGTTGTTGCCGGTGTGATCGGCGTGGTGGTGCGTCACGATCAGATATTTGATGGGCTGCGGAGAGATCATCTTGATCTGTTCCATCAGCGCCGTGTAATTGGCGTCGCCGGGCAGTTTGCCATCCACGACGATCAAGCCATCGTTGGTAACGCGGACCTCGGTGTTTGCGCCCGCGCCGGTGATCATGAAGAGTCCGGGCTTGACTTGCTGGGTCGCCAGGTTAGGCGGCCCGGCCGGTCCACGACCGCCACCGCGCCCGCCACGGCCCGCGGGCTGATCCTGACCCAGCAGAGCCGCCGCTCCGAGAGCCAGCGCAAACACGATATTCCGGAACATATTCCCTCCTCGAGAACTCCAATTAGCGTTCAGTATACCGCCGCGGTTCCGGGCCGCTTGGCGCACTCAGGATTTCGGCCGCGGGATGCGCGCTCCCTTCAAGCTGGCCAGCCGAGCCAGGAAATCGCGCCGGTCGACAATGTAATGGAACTTGACCCGGCCTTCGCCACCAAGGATTTCGACCAACTGCTCCAGCGCATCGGCGGGATTGTTCGCCGCAATCCCCATTTGATTCAGGTAACCTCCACGGCGGAGGCGATGGAACAGGTCCTGGAGGGTGAGGCGGCCCTCGAAGGTTTGGCCTCCGGCCTTGTGTGACCGGCTCAAGAGGTATTGGATGAGCAAGATTTCGTCAAAGAGCGGGGGAGCCAGGAAGAGGCGCGTGTCTTCCTTCTCAAACCCCTCTGCCAGCCGGCGCGAACGGCGAACCATGCGAACGCGGTCCAGAATTTCCGTCCAGTTCTCATGCGGCAGGCGGCGCCCCAACCAATGCCGCGCTGCTTCGATCAACCAGCCCGGTGAATCCAGATCCAGACCGCTGCCGGTTTTGGAGAGCCAGGAGTAGAGCGCGTCCCGCTCGGTGGATTTCTCTTCGATGACGGTGAAGCTGGGGCTCTCGCCGATACGCTTCACGAGAGCCCGCCGGGGGCTGTCTGTGACCTTCCCGCCCTCGATTTTGATGACCTTCAGCGGCGCATGCCATTTCGAAGGCGCCTGACAGTAGGGACATTCATCCGCCGGCCATACGAGATACGGGCGGGACGGTGTGGGGGTTGTGAGCTCTTCCAGAGCCGGATTGTAGCGGCGGATTTCCAAATGCGCGCGTTCGGGAGTCAATCCAAAGTGCTTCGTGAGCACGTTGAGCGCGCAGGCCAGGCAAAGACCGAGCGTGTTTTCGGCCAGCGACTCTGGAGGGAAGGCACTGAGATCGAGTTCCGCCGCCGCGGCCTTGGTCTTGGGTTTCGGCTTGGCGAGTTTCGCTTTTACTGCTTTTGCCTTTACCGCCTTGCTGGACGCCTTCTTGACGGCGGGCTTCGCCTTCTTAGCTGTCTTCTTCGGGGCGGCCTGGCGCGCGAGCAGGTTCTTCGCTGCTTTTCTGGCCATACGTCCAGACTCGTTAAGCGAGACCTGGTTGTCAACTTCGGCGCGAGCCTGCGCCAAAATAGAATTAGCTATGCCTCTGTACGAGTATCGCTGCCAGAAGTGCGGGAAGAGCTTTGAAAAGCTGCGCCGGATGGAGGACGCCGACCGTAATCTGGAATGCCCGGAATGCCGGTCGGAACAGATCGAGCGGATGCTCTCGACCTTTGCTACCGGCGGATGCTCACCCTCCGGAGCAGGCCGGTTCACTTGAGCGCGGTAAGCGCGGCCGGTCCGGCCGCAGATGGGATCCAAGAGCGGGCGCCCGCGGAGCGGTGCTCTTATTTGGGCGTGAGGCGCAACAGCTCAGAACCCGTCAGGAGATAAATCTCGCCGTTAGGCCCCTGCCGGATATCGCGTACCCGCTGGTGGCGGTCTGTGAGCAGATGCTCCTCCGCAACCACCTTGTCGCCATTCACCACCAGTCGCACCAGCGCTTGCGCGTCCAGGCCGCCCACGAACAGATTTCCCTTCCATTCCGGGAACAGGTTGCCGGTGTAGAACAGCATCCCGGAAGGAGCGATGTCGGGGAACCAAAAATACACCGGCTCCTCGACGCCTGGCATGGAGGTCTTTCCGTTGCCCACCGGAACGTTCTTGCGGCCATCGGTGCGCTGGAAGTCATATTGCGTGCCGTACGAGACATCCGGCCAACCGTAGTTCTTTCCGGCACGAATGATATTGATCTCGTCGCCTCCCTGGGGGCCGTGATCCGTCACCCAAAGTTCTCCGGTCGCCGGATTGATCGCCGCTCCTTCCGGGTCGCGCAGTCCGTGTGCGAAGGTTTCGGGGGCAACCGTCGCGCGGCTCAACCATGGATTGTCCTTGGGAATGGATCCATCGCGGTTGATGCGCAGCACGCGGCCCGAAAAATTCCGGCCGATATCGGGGTTCTCGGTGAAATCGTGCTCCACGCCGTCGTACTTGGAATCGTAGAAGCGAAAGCGGTCCGCGCCGGTGATGTAGATGGCGCCATCGGGCGCGAAGACGATTCGCCGTTCGGCGCTCTCGGCGAGGGTCTGCACATCTTCGAGCCCGGTCTCGTCCGGCTTCAAGCGTGCGCGCGCCATGCGCTCGGTGCCGATATCGGTGAGGCGCCTCTCGGCCAGCGGCTTGGTCCACACCTTCTGGTAGAAAAATTCGACGGGCCAGATGGCCGGCTGCTCGCCGCGCGGCGGCGCGAAATAAGTGAAGTAGAGGAAGCGATTCCGGGCGAAATCGGGGTCGAGCACTACGTCGTGCAGACCTTGTGCCGCCACGACTTTGACGCCGGGCACTCCCGTGAGCGGCGCGGATACCACGCCGTCCGGCCGCACCACGCGCATTAGGCCGATACTTTCCGTCACCAGGAAATTGCCATCCGGCAATAAGGCCTCCGACCAGGGACTCGTCAGGCGGTTCGTGACGATCTCGACTTTCGGCGCGGCGGAAGGCTTGGAGGGCTTTGGTGCACCGGTCTGGCCGGGAAAAGCCGGCTTGGGTTTAATGGGCGCGTCGCCGGAAAAACGGCCTTGGGGCAGCAAGCACGGCACCACCAACAAACCGAGCAGAATAGTAGCGCGGGCATTCCATCTCATGCGCGGAAGTATACCAGCTAAAAGGCAATTCGGAGGCGGAACTGCATCCGTCATGGTGCGGCCGATGGGCTACGTGAGGCCGGAAAACGCGCCGCCCTACGGCCGGTTGGCCGGATGGAAATCCGGCCGGCGGGCTAAAAGCCCGGCCCCACCAATTACACCTACGGTTTCAGACTCACGGGCGGAAAATACATGCCGCGCTCCCGCCGCGTCCACCAACCTTTTTCGCCCCAGGTGGTGAATTCATAAAGGAACAGCCGCGCGCGAACGTATTTCGGCGGCGCGTTCGGGAAAGGGTTGTACTGCAGCAGGCGCAGCACTACTGGTTCGCCTTCCAACAGCTTGATCATGAAGTTCACGAACCAGCGGTTTTGCTGGTAGGTTTCCAGCGCGGCGAACCACATTTGCCAATCGAGCCGCGGCTGGTGGGGCTCGATCACCGGCGGCGCGCGCAACAGATTGCCCGGCTTATAGCGGAATTCGTAGGCCAGCCAGTGGTCGCCATCATTCGAGCCTTCCACGATGATCTCCGGGCGATCCGTCGTCATCACTGTGAACAGGCCGTAGGAATTGACGATGCGCAGCGGCGCCGTGGCGTGCAAGATGGCTGCGCCGCCCGGTGGCAGCTCAAAGCTGAACAACTCCAGAAACAGCAGACTGGTCGTGATGGCGATGAATGCCGCCAACGCCGCGCTGGTGGCGCGGTGCGGCAAGCTGTGCCGCCGCTGCTCCGGTTCGATAAAGAGGAAGAAGCAGAGCGCGATGGCCAGGTAGTTAAAGAAGGTGTAGTTGCCGGTGAACAGGATGAGCAGTTGCAGCGCAATCGTGATCCACGCCCCAATGTGACGGAGGCGGCGTGGCGCGAAGAACAGAAAGGGAACCGGTATTTCCGCAATCAGGGTGAATGCCGTCGAGGCTTTTTGAAACCAAAGAGGCAACTGATCCATGAGCCACGCCAGGGGAGTGGGAAGCGGCTGTGATTGATAGTGATAGGAAAGCGCGGTAAGACCGCGCCAAGTCGGGTCGCCGCTGAGAATTTTGCCGACTCCCGAGAAAAACATCAACCGGAAAATCAGCCAGCGAAACAGCCAGATGCGCACGGGCGAGGAATCCGCGAAGATCGCCAGAAAGCCGGCTTCGAGCAGCAGGGTGTCCCATTGGTACGAAAGGAAGTCCTGGCCCACGGAGCATAACGAGAGCCAGAGCACCAGGCAGGCGGCGAGCGCCACGCGTTGAAAAGGGCCGAAGATCGCCACGAGGGCGCAGAGCGCACCGACGATCCAGACGGCGGCCAGCGCGGCATCGCTCCAGTTCAGCCAGAGCACGGAGGGCACTTCCCAATACGCGCCGCGGCCCATGGCCTGCCGGACCTGCGCCAGGAATGCCGCGTACGGCAGGATTCCATGGGAGCCGACCAGCCCGGAAGCCTGCACCCCGAACGAGGTGAAGGCGATGAAATAGATGAAGCCGAGGACCCGCCAAAACGTCCGGATCATGACAGTTTTCAGCAGTTTACCAGCTTCGGGAGGCGCCTCCGCTCAACCCTCCGAATCCCCCATTCCACCGGAAAAGTCGCCATTCAATGGATAGCGATTTCCTTTCAATCGGTTAACGGGGCAAGATGGCCTCAAATCGGGAAAGTGGCACAACTATGAGCACTCAGCCTGTCCAACCGAAGATGAACCCCCCGGAGGGTCTGATCCAGATCGGATCGACCATCGAAGATATTATCCAGCAAAGACTTGCCGAGGAGCGCGCGCGCCTGGAGCAGGAAGCTGGGCTGCACAAACGCGAGGTTCACCAGTTCAAACGGCCGGTGGAGCGCCCTTTCACCAAGGAGCAGCGGGGACGCACCACACTCCTGTTCGGCGGTTTGACCTGGAAACATGAAAAGCTGGTGCACGGCGCGCTGGAGGGGCTCGGCTACCTGGCCGAGGCGGTGCCCACCCCCAATGTGCGCGCGTTTCAGACCGGAAAAGAATACGGCAATAACGGGCAGTGCAACCCGACTTATTTCACTGTAGGGAACCTGGTGCAGTACCTGCAATCGCTCGAAGAGCAGGGGCTCACGAAGCAGGAAATCATCGACCGCTACGTTTTCTTCACGGCGGGCGCGTGCGGGCCGTGCCGCTTCGGGATGTATGAAGCCGAGTACCGGCTGGCCCTGCGCAACGCGGGCTTCGACGGCTTCCGCGTGCTGCTGTTCCAGCAATCCGGCGGGTTGAGCCAGTCTGATGCTGAAGCCGGGCTGGAGATGAATCTCGATTTCTTCCTCGGGATTCTCAATGCCCTCAACTGCGGCGATGTGATGAACGAAGTGGCCTACGCGTTGCGGCCGTATGAAGTGAACCCCGGCGAGACTGACCGCGTGCTCGACGAAACTATGGATTACCTCCACGAGGTGTTCCGTAAGAAACAGCCGTGGAAGCTGGAGGAAAGCGGCCTCGGCAAGTTCCTGGGCGGCTTCTCCGATACGGCGGAGTACATCGGTAAATTCGTCCACCAACTCAAAGGCGACGATTACGTGCCTTCGCTGGAACGCTGCCGCGAACGGTTCGACACTGTCGATATCGACCGGCTGCGCGTAAAGCCGATCGTCAAGATAACCGGCGAATTCTGGGCGCAGACCACTGAAGGCGACGGCAACTTCAATATGTTCAACTTCCTGCAGCGCGAAGGCGCGCAGGTGCTGGTGGAGCCGATCGGCACGTGGATCATGTATATGATCCACCAGGTGGTGCAGAAATATAAAGACTTCAAGGGTCTCGAAGAAGGCGCGGTATTGCCGCCCATCTGGAAAGTCGGAACACGCGCCAAGATCGAACTGGATTACCGGCAGAAAGTCGCCAAGCTGAAGCTGGCCGAAGTGATTTTCAAGAACGAGTATCACAAGATTGTGAATGCGCTAGGCGGGATCGCGCACCACTTGGCCGATCAGTATGAGTTGCAGCGCCTGGGCCACCCCTTCTACAACTCGCGCGCCGGCGGCGGCGAGGGCCACCTGGAAGTCGCCAAGAACATCTACTACTCCAACAAAGATTTGGCTCACATGGTGCTGTCGCTGAAGCCGTTCGGCTGCATGCCGTCCACGCAATCGGATGGGGCGCAATCGGCGGTGGTTTCGAATTACAAGGACATGATCTACCTGCCCATCGAAACTTCGGGCGAAGGCGAGATCAACGCCCACAGCCGCGTGCAAATGGCGCTGGGCGAGGCCAAGAACAAGGCCAAGAAAGAATTCGCGGAATGTCTGGAGCGCGCCGGCTTGACGCTCGATCAATGCCGCGCCTGGGTGGAGGCGCACCCCGAAACGAAACGGCCCATGTACCACGTGCCGCATACCAAGGGCGTGGTCGGCCAGGCAGCCAACTTCGTGCTGCACATTGCGGAGAGGATGAAAACAGCGTAACTGAGCCGCGACCGCGAGGGAGCGGTAATTGCTATGAACAAACATTTCCTCATCGGCATGGACGTGGGCTCGACCACGGTGAAATCCGTGGTGATCGATGCCGCCACCGACCAGATCCTGTGGCAGGATTACCAGCGGCACGATACCAAGCAGCCCGAAAAGGTGCTGGAATTCTGCAGGCGCTTCGAAACCGAAATCGAAGGCTTTTCGGCCGCCAATAGCCGCATGTTCATTACCGGCTCCGGCGGCAACGGCCTCACCAAGTTTCTCGGCGCCAAGTTTGTGCAGGAAGTGAACGCGGTCTCGCTGGCCGTCGAACGCATGTACCCCGAGTGCGGCTCCGTGATCGAACTGGGCGGGCAGGACGCCAAGATCATCATCTTCAAGAAGGACCCCGAGACCGGCCGCAAGAAGAAAATTCCGTCGATGAATGACAAGTGCGCCGGCGGTACCGGCGCGGTCATCGACAAGATCAACGCCAAGCTGCGCATTCCCGCGGAACAGCTTTGTCAGATGGGCTACAAGGGGCTGAAATTGCACCCGGTGGCGGGCAAGTGCGGCGTGTTCGCGGAAACCGATATCAACGGCCTGCAAAAGATGGGCGTGCCACCCGATGAATTGATGGCTTCGCTGTTCGAAGCCATCGTGATGCAAAATCTTTCCGTGCTCACGCGCGGCAACACGCTGCAACCTGTGGTGCTGCTGCTGGGCGGCCCGAACTGCTACATCAAGGGCATGCGCGATTGCTGGAAGAGCAACATCCCGAAGATTTGGGAAGAGCGCAATACGCCTTTGCCGGAAGGCGTGCCGCCGGAAGATCTGATCCAGACGCCGGAGAACGCGCAATATTTCGCGGCGATCGGCTCGGTGGAATTCGGAAAAACCGAAGACGATGGCGTGGGCCAGTATCTCGGCTGGGAAAAGCTGGATTGGTACGTTAATATCGGCCGCGACGAAGAGAAGTCGAAGCGCGGCGGTGGTGGCGGGCTTGCTAAGGACGACGAAGATCTGGCGGCCTTCAAGAAGAAGTACCGCACCAAGAAATTCACGCCGGCGACGTTCCAACCGGGCGAGGTAGTGGAAGGTTTCGTCGGTATCGACGGCGGTTCGACTTCGACAAAGGCCGTTCTCATCTCCAAAGACTCGGAGCGGCGGATCCTCGCGAAGACGTATCAGCTTTCCAAAGGCAATCCCATTGAAGATACGGTCGAAGTGCTGCAAAAGCTCGACCGGCAGGTCCGCGATCAAGGCGCGGAACTGAAGATCCTCGGCGTGGGCACCACCGGCTACGCCAAAGACATTCTGAAGGACGTTGTCGGCGCGGATGCCGCGCTTGTGGAGACCGTAGCGCACACCGAAGCGGGCCTGCACTTCTACGACGATGTCGATGTGATCTGCGACGTGGGCGGCCAAGATATCAAGATCATCATCCTGAAGAACAGCCGGGTCAAAGATTTTAAGCTCAACACCCAGTGCTCCGCCGGTAATGGCTACTTCCTGCAGTCCACCGCGCAGGGCTTCAACGTGCCGGTGGAGCAGTACGCCGACACGGCTTTTGGCGCCAAGGGATTTCCGCAATTCGGCTACGGCTGCGCGGTGTTCATGCAGTCGGATATCGTCGATTTCCAACGCCAGGGCTGGAAGCCGGAAGAGATTATGGCGGGCCTGTGCAACGTGCTGCCCAAGAACATCTGGCTGTACGTCTCGCAGATTCCCAATCTTTCCGCTATCGGCACGCGCTTCCTGCTACAGGGGGGCACACAGTACAACCTCGCCGCCGTGAAGGCGCAGGTGGATTTCATCGAGTCGCGTTTCAAGGGCAAAGATGTGCAGCCCGACGTGATCGTCCACGAGCATTGCGGCGAAGCCGGCGCGATCGGGGCTGCGCTGGAAGCAGGACGGCTCTGGGATAACGGCCGCCAGACCACCTTCATCGGCCTGGAAGCCTGTTCCAACATTCAGTACAAGACCACGCGCAACGAATCGACGCGCTGCTATTTCTGCAAGAACAAGTGCCTGCGCACGTTCATCGATGTGAAGACCAGCATCGTGAACATCGATTACAAGCCGCCGACGAAGACTAAGGTTCCACTCGAGCCCGGCGCGCAGCGGCTCATCATCGCCACTTGCGAAAAAGGCACGGTCGAGAACATTGACGAGATGCGCCAGATCAAGGGCAACCTCGACAAGGTCAAGAAAGAAAACCCCAACTTCGTCGAGATTGCTGCGAAGGGCGCGTTCCGCGTGCAGGACGTACCGCTGGTCGCGGACGCACTGCCCAAGTTCCAGATCACCGCGGCCCAGAAGAAGCGCGCCGAACTGATGAAGAAGCGCGCCAGCATGCGTATCGGGATGCCGCGCGTGCTGAACATGTACTCGCAGACGCCCGTATTTACCGGCTACTTCGCATCCCTGGGCATCAAGGCCGAAAACATTCTCTACTCCGATTACACCAGCGAGGAGTTGTACAAAGAGGGCGCCAAGCGCGGCGCCATCGACCCCTGCTTCCCCTCGAAGCTGGGCATTCCGCACGTGCATAACCTGCTCTACAAGGTGCACGCCAAGAAGCCGCTCGACATTATCTTTTTCCCGATGATCGACTGCCTCACCAGCCCGCTGAGCCACGTACAGGCCAGCCGGTCGTGCCCCACGGTGGCTACCACGCCCGAGGCGGTGAAGGCGGCATTCACCAAGGAAGGCGACCTCTTCCAGGAGAAGGGCGTACTCTTCCTCGATACATTCGTCAACCTTTCGAAGCCCGACCTCTTCGAGCGCCAGATGTACGAGCAGTTCAAGGATATCCTTGGACTCTCGCCCGAAGAGAATCAGCGCGCGGTAGAAGAAGGCTACCGCGCGCTACAGTACTTCGACAACGTCACCATGCGCGGCGCCGCGCGCGAGGTGCTCGAACAACTGGAGCGCGAAGAGCGCCTGGGCGTAGTTTTGCTCGGCCGGCCGTATCATAACGATCCTGGCGTGAACCACGAAATCCTGGAAGAGTTCCAGAAGCTCGGCTACCCGGTATTCGCGCAGGACTGCCTGCCCATCGACGACGACATCATCTGGCGGCTGTTCGGCGACGAGGTCGAAGCCGGCGAAATTCCGCACCCGCTCGCGATTACCGATGTCTGGAAGAACTCGTACAGCGAGAACACCAGCCGCAAGGTCTGGGCCGCGAAGTATGTGGCGCGGCATCCCAATCTAGTCGCCCTGGAGCTATCCAGCTTCAAGTGCGGCCACGACGCCCCGATTTACTCGGTGGTGGAAGAGATCGTGGAGCACTCCGGTACCCCGTATTTCTGCTTCAAGGATATCGACGAGAACAAGCCCACCGGCTCCATCAAGATCCGCGTGGAAACCATCGGCTACTTCCTGAAGCGCTACCGCGAAGACATGGTGCGCAACAAAAATAAATCGAAGACCATCGAGGCCCAGTTGCGGGAATTCGAAGCGCGCTTGCGCCGCGAGATGCTGCGCGACAAACTCGACTCGCTCTCCGGCGCCTTCGAAACCGGCGCCATGCCGCAAATCCATGTGAGCGTGGGGCAGTTGGCCGCGTCGAAACCGGCCCCAGTCGAGCACTACGAATCCGTATCAGGCGACTAGGCTGAAAGGTGGGCAATCGAGGTACGCCCAACAGGGCCACATCGAACGCCTCGACAACATTCTCCTCCCACCGCCGGGAATGTGCCCAAAGTTATCATTGCCTGGCGGGACCGGAAAATGATATCAAGGCGAAGGGCTCCGAGTACGCCAGCACCTCTTCCGTGCGGTGAATGTCCTCCGTCCGGGCGCTTGGGCCGTAAAGCCGTTGATGAGGTGCCAATGTCCGCCAGCTCCTTACAAGAAGTCCCTGAGCGATCGCTTTTTTACCGCGTCAGCCGCATCGTAAACTCCGAGCTCTCTCTGGACGAGATGCTGGGGCGAGTTTTGGGGTTGGTCGTACAGATAACCGACTGCGATGCCTGCCTGGTGTACTTAGTAGAGTTCGCCAGCGGCGACTTCGTCCTCCGTGCTTCTCAGCTTCCGCGGATGCTGGACCCCGGTTCGATCCGGATCAGAACCGGCGAGGGGATTACCGGGTGGGTGGCAAAAACGCAATCTCCCGTCGCCCTACACACGCGGGCGTACGCCGACCCCCGTTTTAAGATAGTTCCGGGCATAGTCGAGGATACCTATGAGGCGTTTCTTTCGGTTCCCCTCGTACATAAAGGCAAAGCCATCGGTGTGATCAACGTACATCATCGCGAGCCTCGCCACTATTCGACCGCTGAGATTACCGAGATCTGTCTGATCGGCGAACAGATGGGTAGCGCTATCGCCAAGACCTTGCTCGAGGAGGAGAACGCCCGGCTCGAAGCGCGCGAGCAGGCGCAGAGACAGTATGGATTGCAGTTGGAGCAGGAGGTCGCTCGCCGCACGGCTGAGTTGCAGACCGCCAACGAACAACTGCGCGCAGCCAAAGAGCGTGCCGAAGAGCTTTTGCGCTTCAAGAGTGAGTTCGTCGCCAGTTTGAGTCATGAGATCAGAACTCCCCTGAACGGCGTAATCGGCATGACTTCGCTCGCTCTCGAAACCGACCTCGATCCAGAACAGCGGGATTACCTGGAAACCGCAAGGCAATCCGGCGAATCCTTGCTGCTGTTAATTAATGAGATTTTGGACTTCTCCAAAATAGAAGCAGGAAAGCTCGAATTGCATCTGGTGAAATTCCAGATCCGGGAGTTAGTCGAGCAGTTGATCCGAGCCTTCTCCCTGGCGGCTTCTCAAAAGGGCCTAAACCTGACCTGGAACGCCGCAACGGCCGTGCCAGAGTCAGTGTTTGCGGATGAAGTGCGGATCCGCCAGGTGCTGGTCAATCTGGTGGGGAACGCCATTAAGTTCACAGAGCGCGGCGAGGTCGTCCTTTCCGTGGAAAGTAGTTCGCGGACCCCGCACGGTCGATGCGCGAATTACTCTTTTCGGTTCGCGATACCGGAATCGGAATCACGGAGGAGCAGCAGAAAAGGGTTTTCGATCCGTTCACGCAGGCCGACGGTTCCACTACGCGCAAATACGGCGGCACTGGACTTGGGCTGACGATCTCGCAGCGCCTGGCCGAACTGATGTCCGGCAGAATAACACTGATCAGTGAACCGGGCCAGGGAAGCACGTTTTACTTTTCAGTTCCTGTAACGTGCTAAGTACACCCTTCATAAATACAGCCACCAATTGTCGCTGGCCGGTGCTCCGGAATACGTGGGCGAATTTCTGAACGCATGTACTAAGCCAGGCAGACGACACAAACCGATCGTCTGCACCACCTATGCCAGACGGGTCACGCGGGCCTGATCCGGCATGGCGAGTAACTCGTGACCGCGCCCCAGTAGCTCCCTCGCCAGCCATTTGGCTCCCGCACTCACAGCAAGTCCCGGAGGAATCCGCAAACCGAGAATGGAAGAGCGGGGCGCGCTGATACAACACTCCGTCACGACTCTCCAGTCGCAAGACAGTGGGCTGCTCTGGCTTACCAGCAATCGGGGGTCGGCTACTGCGTGCATGCGCAGCGCGTCGTAGTCAAGCGGGGGAACAAAGGAAAACAACTTCTCGGGCGGATACACACGTTGGCTGCTGAAGCCCGCTGTCGCGCCGCCACCCAGTTCGGCGTGCGACTGTACCAACCCCGGATCGGGCACGCAATGGCCATCCAGCAGGATGATTCTAGGGGCCCGGCACGAAGCCGCGCACCGTTGGATTTCTTCGCCCAGCAAACCGCGCTGCGGTGGATTCGCTGCGAGATAGTGAACACGAAGCCGGCCACCGTAACTCTGAACCGTTCGCCGTATCACCTCTGAGCGGCTATGGTCCATGACGACCACATCGAATCTCCCCGAAGCGGTTTGCTGGCACAGCCCCTCCAGCGCCCACGTGAGCCGTTGCGCATCGCTGGAGCTGTTAATCAGCAGCACGGATAGTTCCGGCTCTCCCACGCATGGCGTACTGATGCGGTGCTTGCGCCAACTCAGGGACCAATGATGCACCCCATAGGCGCCGGGAAAGTGTTCGTGCCGCCGCCAGCGTTCATGCCATTGGTAAGGATAGAAATACTCGGTGGGGAAAACCGTCACATCTCTCCGGCCGCGCAGCCGCTCCGTCAGGTAATACGGCCCCGATTGCTTGATCGATAAGCGATGCGTTCTCACTCCGGCGTGCACGTTGGCAACCAGATCGTGAAGAAACGGGTGGGCGGGAACCGACCCGATAATGGCATTGTTCGCGAGCCCCGGAGACTGCAGCCCAACGAAGCATGAGACATTCTCCAGCAGCGGCTCCAGATTCTTCCGGCACTCGAAATCGGTGTCGACGTATACGCCGCCATACCGCCAGAGAATTTCATAACGCAGAACGTTGGCTTTTCCGGACCGCGCTACCGATCGCGCCATCGTTTCGCGATTCGCCAGCCCGGCAGCGTGCGCATCCGTCCAGGTGTGCATGTTCCATCCCGGGTGATGAGCCAGCCAGCTAATCCCGAATTCTACGAATTCCAGGGGCATCGGGCGGCTGCCGAGCCAGATCCGATGGAAAGTGCGTGGGATCCTCAGCATGGCAATTCGCCGGCTTCAGCGCTCCACCCGGTGTTGCAAAAGAAGCCTGCGGAGTCGCCGGCTTTCGGCCGCGAGCAATCGGCGATCGAGTGGACTTACATTCGAACCGCAGACCGTTCGAATGGCCGCACCTAACTGCGGCGCCGTGAGCCGCCCTTCCAGATACATCCGGTAATACGAAAAACATGACTGATAGAGCCGCTTCTGCACCGCGGACTCATATCTCGCCCGGGCTGTTCCAATTCCCGTCTGGAAGCCATGCGTGAGTGACTCCTGGCGAATCAAACGATAGTAGAGTCCTTGCGGGACGTGGGATATCTGCCCGATCATCAGAATCAGATTCGGCACGAGAGTGTCATAACTGATGCGGAGCCCTCCGTAATAACCTCCGATCATGCGCAGTGATGAGCTGCGAAACAATCCATGGTGGGGTGCGCGATATTTGTACGACGGTGTGATGCGGTGGTGCACTACAAAGTTACCGTCATCGCGATTCAGGGACGAAGTCCGCCAGCGGACTTCCACCACCCGGTTGGCGCTCTTTCCCTCCACGAACTGCGGCTCGGCGGATATAGCCAGGTCCGAATGGTCCCGCTCCAAGGCGTCCAAAAGGGATTCGACCCGTTGCGGCGCGCTCCAATCATCCGCATCCTGGATTAAGAAATAGGGCGCGGAGGTCGCATTGAGGACGATGGCAGTGGCAAAGTATGGGCCATAATTTCCCGCCAGGCTGAAACGGATGAGGCGCGGATCGCGGATGTGCGCCAGTTGCTCCCAGGGCGGTTGTGGGTCGCCGTCGTTCACTACGAAAACCCGCAGGTTGCGGTGCGTCTGCTGCAATAAGCTTTCTACCGCCCTCCGGATATAGCGGCGGCACCGGAAATGCGGAATGCAGGCAGCCACCAGGGGTCCTCGCTCGTTCATCGCCTCATCCCTCAATCGCCAACTGGCCATACGCATCGCGCAGTCCGAAGCGCGTAACGAATGAATGGAAGCGGGCCGGCAGGTTGCGGAGAAGTAAGTCGCGGCGCTGCCACACGTCGCCCGCCCAAACCCGCTGCAGAGCTTTCTCCAGGAATCGCGGCGCCTCGCGCCCGTAATACTGCAGCATTTGTACCACCCTGGGCTCATCCAGGTACAACAGTCCGAAGCGCAGGTAGTTGTGCAGTTGCAGGAGGCTGATCGCGTCCAAAAAGGGCCGCCGTTCTGCAGCCGGCCGGAAACGATGCTGCAGAATGAGTTCCGGAAGCACTACGATTTCCCCTCCACTCAGCCAGAGCCGTACACTGAACTCCGGCTCGGCCGCGCCATAGACGGGCATGGCCGTGTCGTACGCGCCGGCCTGGTGAAACAGTTGGGCGGTGAGAATCGTGCCGGTGCAAGGCGCGAGCGGCACGTATCCGCCATAAGCCGCGGGGGTGCGCAGCCAGGCGTAAGTCATCGATGGCAAGTGCAGGGTTCCGCCATAGCCCCGGAATGGCGAATCGGAATCGCCAATTGTGGCGCACAACACGCGCCGCGGGCCAATCTGGCGCCGAATGGGCAGGTCCCACGCACGTGGAAATCGCACATTGGCATCGGTAATAAACAGGATTTCCGATCGCGCCGCCGAGGCTCCGGCATTCCGGGCGAACGGAATGCCCGACCACCGCGGCAGCCGGACCACGTCCACCTGGACGGCATCTCTGGCCCACGAGTAGCGGTTCGCCGCCGCGGCGCAGCTATCGTCCGACGAGGCATCATCCACTACAACGATTTGCAATGGAAAGCGGCACGAACGGCCCGCGACTATAGAATCAGTCGCTGCTACGAGGCGCTGGCCTTCGTTCCGCGCCGGAATGATGACGCTGACGGCGAAATTTTCTTGGGACCAGGTCACAGCATCTGCCAGACGCCGGCTAACAGGGCTTCTAGTCCTGGCGGCTATTCAGGGCTACCAGCGCCACGGTGCCGGTAGCGGCCAGGGCCCCAGTGACCGCCAACAGAGAAACGACACTGGCGATGGCCACTCCCGATCCGTTGCCTCGGGGAGCCGGCATGGTGGTGGAAACAGGGTTCGGGGCGGTTCCGTTGCGGCAGCCAAGGCCTTTGCACAGGTTCATGACGGCATTGCCGGCCCCGGCCAACGCTCGCAGCTCCACTTCGCCGAGGCCCGCCAGCCGTCCCAAGGCTTGCGGGTCTTCGACGATGCTGCGAAGTGCTGCCGGATTCTGGACAAGGCTTGCGATCAGAGATTTGACTGGGCTCATGTCTTGTCCTTACTGATGGCGACTGTAGCGACAATGCCCGCGGCGGCGACCATACCCATCACAGCGGCGAGCCCCACCACACCGACCAAGGCGACCGAGTTTCCTCCGCCAGTGATCGCGCCCAAAACTCCGCTGGGAGGCGGCGGCGCAACGACGGGAGGAGGAACCGGCACTGGTGCAGGAACCGGAGGCGGCAAGGGCGGAAACTCCAGGTGCGAAGGAACGCCCGTACCTCCCGTGCCAGGTGTAGGCGTTGGTGTGGGAGTCGGGGTGGGCGTCGGTGTCGGAGTCGGATGCGGCGTGGGCGTGGGGGTTGGGTGTGGCGTGGGAGTGGGATGCGGTGTTGGATGCGGCGTGGGCGTCGGATGCGGCGTAGGATGCGGAGGCGTGGGTGGGGGCGTTGGGTGCGGCGTCGGTGTCGGCGGGTGCGGCGTGGGCGTCGGTGTCGGCGGATGTGGGGTGGGCGTCGAAGGCCCCAGCGCTTTCAGTAGTGCCGACCCGATCGGGCTTCCCAAACCGGTGCACGCATCCCAGCCGGTGCCCGCGTGGTACTGGCCTCCTTTGCCTTGGCTGTCGTTGTCTCCCTGTGTGACGTCGCGGAAGCCTACACTGCTCACGGACGATTGATAGATCTTGGGGTGCAGGAATCCAACCGGCCCGCCCAAGCTCTGGCCGAATCGTGCGATCAGGCCGGCCCATAAGGGCGCAACCGCGCTGGTTCCACCTACCACGGCGTCTGCGCCTTTGAGGTGGATCTTATAACCCGTAGCGGGATCCGCGTCGCCGCAAACATCCGGCACTCCGCGGCCGCCGGCCCCTCCTCCGGGCGGAGGCGGGACGCTCACTCCCGACTGGTACGAAGGCTTCGCAAAGAACTGGCTAACGCCGCCGCCCGTACCCTGCCGGACGGTTTTGCCTTTGATGGTGACAGCGGCGTTCCACACCGTTTCGCTGGAGATCGAACTGCCCGAGGCCAGCAGATTGGTGCCTCCGCAACCGAGAGCATGCGGCGCCGCGGCCGGGAAATCAACGTTTAGAGAGGTGGTATTGTCGAACGATCCGTTGTCCCCGGCAGCCACGCAAACCGGGATCCCCAGATTGGCGGCGTCCTGGAAAGCCGATTCGAACGACTGCTTCAACTGGTCGGTATAGAAAATCTCTGCCTTGCCCCAACTGATCGAGATCGCCACCGGCTGCGGGGTCGCGTGAATCGCGGTGTTGATCGCCTTGAGAAAACTCTGATCGGTATTCTGGGCGAAATAGACAACCTGTTTGGCCCCGGGCGACACCGCGCCTGCGACTTCGATATCGAGGTACACTTCCGCGTCCGCGTTCAATTCCGGATGCTGCGGCAGGTGCTTGTTGATCTGGTTGGTTTGTCCGTCGAGCAGAACCACGTTAACGGTTGGCGATGTTTCGCCGATGCTGCTGAAATACGCATCGAGATCCGACTGCACGAAGCCGCCATCTAATTCGATAATCGCGATCGTCTGGCCCGAACCGTCCAAACCAGCCGGGAAGCTGTATAACTGCGCAATTTCCGGAGTCGAAAAGGCCCTGGCTACTGCCGCGGGCCGGAAGTTAGTCAGATCAGGAGATACGAAGTGGGGTTCGGCCGTGGGGCGGTTATCGAGGCCCAACACCGCTTGAACGATGGGCAGCAGATCCTCGGGAATGGTGATGGAGCCGGTGCGGTGCCGGAAGGTGCGGTCGGCAATCTTGGCGCGGTCCAAGCTCACCTCGAATGCCCGGCTGAGGTTTGCCACCGTGCCGTGCAGTTCAATGGTTCGCGCGGCTGCGTTCTCGTTCCGCGGCTCCAGATTGTATTCTTTTGCGAATTCGCGGACTGCCAGGAAATCGGCAGCGCTGGCGCCGTGAGCAGCGGTGTATTCCTCGTGCCGCATAGGACGGCCATACGGCGTGATGGGCAATGGCTCTTGTTTGCGGCGAACAACGATGGTTACGTGCGCTTGTTCGGAAGGATCCGCCGGGCCGACCTTTTCGTGGCCTGGCAGCGGGTCACGATGGCTTCCGGGCAAGATGACTCTTGGTTTCGGCATGGGCCCTCTCTTTGAATCGGCGTTCCAGGGAACGCTGAGAAGTTAGACCGGAACAGGCTCGAACTTGTTAACGGCATTACCGATCTTGCCCGTTTCGGTGCAATTAGAAGCCGAGTATACACGCCGACCCAGTGGCTTACAAGAAAAATATTAGAAAAACGCAAAGAGTTGTTACTAGTCCGAATGTCCTCTCAGTTTCTTACCCGAGTCACTCAGGAAAAAACCGGGAGGACCGCGCCAATCTGTAACTCGTGGCTTACGGAAGTGTGAACGTTACAACAGAATCAGTCGCGATCACTGCAACATACTGCTTGCCGTTCTTGCCCTGGTAAGTCATCGGATTGGCATTTACGGGGCGCTCTTCTTTCGCGCCCCACAGTTCTTTGCCGGTTTTCGAATCGAAGGCGCGGAAGCGGTTATCCGTAGTGGCTCCGATAAATACCAGGCCGCCGGCGGTAACTATTGGGCCGGCGCTGCCGGTTCCTCCAGTTTTCTGTTTTTCTGGGGGCAGAGCCTCAGTAATGCCCAAGGGCACTTGCCAGGCAATATCACCGGTGTTGGCGTTGACCGCGAATAACCGGCCCCAGGGTGGCTTCTGGCACGGCCAAGTCCCGAGTGTGTGGCCCTCAGCATCCTTCACCGGCGCGCTGAAGCCGTGGTATGGGCCGGGGCCATCCACGCTGCCGCGGTCATAGAGTTGTGGCGAGCCGTTGCCGCTCCCATAGTTGCCGCCCGGAACCTTCTTTTCCATCCATCCAACCAGTCCCGTATCGTGGGTCTGTACATATACGTACCCTGTCTTAGGATCGGCTGCCGTTCCCCCCCAGTTAGCGCCGCCATTTCCCGGAAAATTCAATGTGCTCTTGGGTGGCGCTCCGGCTTCATGGTACAGGAATGGAGTGAACGGGCCGGCATTGTAGAACCCGCCGCTGCGGTCCCACAATTCCTGGCAGGCTTTAGCATGTTCGGGCGTTGTGTCTTCGGCGGTCACCATGTCTTCTTTGTTGAATGTGGTCCGCGCGAGCGCCGGCGGCTTCAGCGGGAACGGCTGCGTCGGTGAATACCATTCGCCCGGGACATCGCCTTTCGCCACCGGCCGCTCCTCCACTCCGAACACTGGCTTGCCGGTCACTCGGTCCAAAATAAACATCCATCCAGTCTTGCCGATTGCGGCGAGGGCGGGGATTTTCCTGCCTTTGTAAGTGATATCTACGAGGCTGGGCGCCGGCGGCAGGTCGGAATCCCACAAATCATGGTGGACGGTTTGAAAATGCCAGAGGTATTTACCGGTGTTGGCATCCACCGCAACAATCGAATTAGCGAAAAGATTGTTACCGGGCCGGTCGCCGCCGTAGTAATTTCCCGCCGGGCCGCCGAAGGGCATATAGAGGATGCCGCGCTGCTCATCCGCCGTGAGATACCAACCCCACACGTTCACTCCGGAAAATCCCCGCCAGGAATCTCCCTCCCACGATCCAAATCCGGGCTCGCCAGGCCGGGGGATGGAATGAAATTCCCAGAGCTTGGCGCCGGTGCGCGCGTCGAATGCTCGGGAATCGCCGGGAGGTCCCTTGGGGATCTCACCTACGCTCGCGCCCAGCATCACCACGTTTTTGAAAATCGCCGGAACGCCGCTCCACGGGACCACGATGTCTACTTTGCCCTCCTTGCCGAAGCCGGGATCGGTCTTCCCCGTATTGGCATTCAGCGCGTTGAGGTAATGTCCCGCGGTGAAGAGAATTCGCGGTGGGCTATCGGCATCTCCCGGCCAATACGCTACGCCGCGAGCTGCCGTATTGGTCTCGATCGGGGCGCTCCAGATCTCTTTCCCGGTTTCCGGGTCGAGCGCCAGAATGCGATTCCCGGCCGGCAGATACATCATCCCATTCACCACGATGGGGGTGGCTTCCGGATTGCCGCCTGCTCCGCCTCTACCTCCGCCCCTGCCGCCGCGCCCGTCTGGGGCGCCCGCCGCCTCGGCCGTGGCAGGCGGTGCGCCACGCAATCGATAGGTCCAGGCCGGAATGAGCTTCGATACGTTACCCGTGTTGACTTGGGTGAGCGGCGAATAACGCGTGCCCGCGAGATCGCGCGTATACATCGGCCAATCGGCGCCATTATCCTTGCCTTTGCGCGATTGCCCGTATACAGCGCCCATCGTACAGGCAAGCAGAGCGAAGATCCAAGGAATACGCATGCCGAGATCCTATCATAGGGTTTCGAACAGGGGCCTCCGAACCTGTTATCTTGCAAGGATGCGACTGCTCCGCTTGCCGTTCGTCTGCATCCTCGCGGCATCTGCCGCCCTGGCGCAGGCCCCCGATGCCGCTTCGCCCATTCCCCGGAACGCACCTCCCTCGGTGGTGCGGAAGACTGTTCAGACCACCGATGGCCAGACGCTCGAAGGCCAAGTCTTGAGCGAGGGCATCTTCGACCTGCAACTGCGCACCAGCGATCAGAAGATCCGGCTGCTGCGCAAGACCGGCGACCGTTACCGCGTGGTGACTTCGCAAATGGATTGGCCCACCTATCATGGCGATCCCGGCGGCAACCGCTACTCCAAGCTCAAGCAGATCGATAAGACCAATGTGGTGCGCCTCGCTCCCAAGTGGATCTTCCCCCTTTCCAATGTCACTACGATCGAGAACACGCCCGTAGTCGTGGAAGGAATCATGTACGTTTCCAGCGCGAACGAATGCTACGCACTGGATGCCGGAAGCGGCCGCCTGGTGTGGCGCTACCAGCGCGCCCGCACCAAGGGCATCGCGGGGAATGCCGCGGGCGGATTCAACCGTGGCGTGGCCGCCGCCGGTGACCGCATCTTCATGCTCACCGATAACGCGCACATGATCGCGCTGAACCGCTTCAACGGCGAACTCCTGTGGGAAACAGAAATGGCCGATTGGCATCTCAATTACAACGGCACGTCGGCGCCACTCGCGGTGGGAAATCTGGTGATCTCCGGGACCGCCGGCGGCGATGAAGGCGCCCGCGGTTTCGTCGCGGCGTACGACCAAGCCACGGGAAAAGAGGTCTGGCGCTTCTGGACCGTCCCCAAGGCCGGGGAACCGGGTTCCGAAACCTGGCCTGCCAAGGCGCTGGAGCACCCCTCCGGCGATACCTGGATGACCGGAACTTACGATCCGCAGCTCGATCTCGTGTACTGGCCTGTAGGCAATCCGGGACCCGATTTCTATGGCGACGAACGAGAGGGCGATAACCTTTATACCGATTCCATCGTGGCGTTGGAAGCGAAGACCGGCAAACTCCGCTGGCATTTTCAGTTCACCCCGCATGACGTTCATGACTGGGATGCCGAGGAGCCGCCCGTACTCGTGGACACGAACTGGCAAGGGCAGCCTCGGAAACTGCTGCTCCAGGCCAACCGCAATGGGTTCTTCTACGTGCTGGACCGCTCCAACGGGCAGCTTTTGCTGGCTAAGCAGTTCGTGAAGAAGCTGAATTGGGCGGAAGGGATCGGCAAGGACGGACGTCCGATCTTGACCAAGCTACCCGAAAGCGCAGATGGCGGTGTGTATGTGTGCCCCGGCTTCCAGGGCGGCACCAACTGGTTCTCGACCTCTTTCAATCCGGCGACGGGTCTTTACTATTTCCAGGCGTTGGAGCGGTGCAACGTTTTCAACAAGCGAAAAATGGAGTGGGAATCAGGCAAGGGCTATATGGGGGGAACGGCGCGGCCCGCGCCCGGAGAAAGCTTCGAGAAATCGCTGCGCGCCATCAACATTCAGACCGGCGAAATCGTCTTCGACGTGCCGCAAGTCAGCGGACAAACCACAGCTTCAGCAGGAGTGCTCTCCACGGCATCGGGCTTGGTGTTCTTCGGAGAGAACAGCGGCGCATTCATGGCCGTGGATGCCGCCAACGGCAAGCCGCTCTGGGCCTTTCCGACCAATCAGGTCTGGAAAGCGTCACCCATGACGTACATGTTCGACAACCAGCAGTACGTTGCGATCGCGTCGGGCCACGACATTATTGCTTTCGGACTGGCGGAGTAGGCGCTGGTGTATTGGCTTTAGTGAGCGCTTTCGTCAGTACAGTCGCATATCACTGGGATGCGATAGACCCGCTCCCTGGCGGCCGCGGCTCGGTAGGTTTTAGCCACTCACTTTGCCAATGCTTTCTCGATCGCTTCGCGCATCTCCGCCGATTCCGGAGTGGCATCCGGCTCGAACCGGGTAATTACTTTGCCGTCGCGACCGATCAGGAACTTGGTAAAGTTCCATTGGATCTCGCCTCCCATAGTGGCCGTCAGATATTGGTAGAGCGGCGCTTTATCCGCGCCTAACACCGAGATTTTCGCGTACATGGGGAATTTCACATGGTAGGTACGCTCGCAAAATTCTTTGATCTCCGCATTACTGCCGGGCTCCTGCTGGCCGAAATTGTTGGCCGGAAAACCCACCACCACCAAGCCACGATTCTTGTATTTCTCGTATAGGGCTTCGAGGCCCTGGTACTGCGGGGTATAGCCGCAATAGCTCGCGACATTCACCACCAGCAATACCTTGCCGCGATAACTGGACAGCGGGGCGGGCGTGCCTTCAATCGAGTTCAGCGTGAAATCGTAAATGCTGGTGGCGCCATACAGCGCCGCGGCGGCGAGCCCCAGCACAGAGGCGCAGCGGAACAAGTCTTGCATCATGCCATTCAGTATCGGCTGTGGATCATGACAAGCGCAAGCGCACGAGCGGCGATTCTCCGGGCGTGAAGGTGTGAGCGTGATTCAGCAAAGACGCTCGCATAGCCCCCAGATCGCAATCCGGCTGACGGGTGTATTGGGTGACCTTGACGATGAGTTCGCTCTGGATGCTGCGGAATACGCTAACAATTTCCGGATCGCGCCAGCCGCGTTCGGTTTCTTCCTCTAAAATTTGGATCGCCTTTTGGTGCGTATAGGCCGGCTTATAAGGGCGCGGGCTTGTGAGCGCATCATAAATATCGGCGACTTGCAAGACTCGTGCTAATGGCGGAATCTGCTGTCCGCGAAGCCCATCCGGGTATCCGGAACCATCCCAGCGTTCGTGATGGTGGCGGATCAGCGGCAAGACCGGTTCCAGCGAGTGCAGGTGCCGGCAAATCTCCTCTCCGCGTACCGGGTGGCTACGCATGACGACCCACTCCTCGGCATTGAGTTTGCCGGGCTTAAATAAGATGGAATCCGGGATCCCTACTTTTCCCACGTCATGCAGATAGCCCCCTTGGTAGAGGACCATAAGACTGGCGCGATCCAACGACATCGCTCGCCCCAGCACCATGCTCGTGAGAGCCAGCCGTTCGCAATGCCCTGCCGTCATGCTGTCGCGCTGTTCTACGGCCTGCGCCAGCGCAAAAAGAGTACGTTCGGCTTCGCCGAGGCCGTCGAAATCGATTAGATTGGCTTCTTCTAGAACCGTCGGTTGACAGCCACTCGGTTCGCCCCGCTCCCGTACCTGATTCATCTCGCTACAACCTATATCGGCGGCACTCGAAAAAAGCCGATGGTACTAAAGAAGATTTTTCAGACTTTTAATCCTGTTTACTGCCGGACGATAGTAAGCGCGCGCCACCCCGAATTGCCCGCCGCATCGTAGGCCCGCACCGTCAGCACGTTATCGCCTACCAGCAATGGGATTTGGGCGGTCCAGTGGTTGGTTCCCGCAGCAATCCCGGAGTTTCCGGTCGAAATGGTCCATCGGACGGAGGTCACCCCGGTGTTGTCGCTTGCCGTCCCGCTTACCGTAATCGAGGATGCCGTGGTGGATATGATGCTGAAACCCGGCGATGTGATCTGCAGCGAAGGCGGCGTAGTGTCCGGTCCACCGGGCGGTTGGGGAGGCGGGTTGGCTGGCGGTTGCGCTGGAGGCTGGGCGGGTGGGTTCGGGGGTGGTTGCGCGGGGGGCGTGGGTGGGGGTTGCGCCGGCACGCTATCCCGGCTCCCATAGAGATTCTGGATGCCCGCGATGTCGTCGGCCGAAAGGCCGGAAACCAGGTGGTAGTAGGGATACATCACCGTATTCGGGTTATCGGTGTGCCCTAATCCCAATGCGTGCCCCGCTTCGTGCAGAGCCACGCTGAACAGATCCGGGTCGGCCCCGATCTTCCAGTTCTCATCGGCGTTGAAGTGCATGTCGCCTGCGACCGGTTCGCTATTGGGCGGCGCCGGATAAAACGTGTGAGCCAAGATCCGCGCGTCCGTGAACGGATACCCGTCTCCATGATCGCCGCGCGCAAAGCTGATATCGATGGTGCGATTGTCTTCGGGCTGGCCTCCGGGTGAGAAATTCAGGTTGGCAAAGCGCCCCCATTCATTGATGGCCCGCGAGATCTCGCTCCGCTGGGAGTCGGCGTCAAGCTGCAGGCTGAGGGTCTCGAAGACGTATTGCACGTTGGTCTTGCCGTCCGAGCCCTTCGGCCATCCGCTGCCCACCTCCACGTATTGACCGACCAATCCGGCCTGCGTCAGCGCGCCAGGGCATGCCATCACGGGGCGGCCGCCCAGCAGGTCCGCGGAAGCAGGTAATATGTAAGCCACTTCATCCCGGGCAGCCAAATCCGCCAATTCTCGCTCCGGTCCGATCGCCAGGAAGTGCGTAGGTAGCAGGCCGGGATGATACAGCGCCGAAAACCCGAGTTCCCGCAGGAGGCGCCGACCTACCCAATGGGGGACATCCTCATGCATCATCACCAGGTAAGCGGTACCCGGCGCTTTGGCCAACTCCGGGCTCAGTTTGTCCGCTGCGGTCAGGTTATCGGCCCACAACACATCCAGGCCGGATAGATCCGGCTGAGCCTCGGAAGACACCATCAGCGCGGTTTCCGGCACATAACTGAGGACCCGAATGCCGCGGTTCTCCAATTGCGCCCGCAGCGCGGCGTCGGGATAGTTCCGGAACTGCAGCACGTAATGATGCCCCAAGACGACCGCACGGCCCGAAGAAGGATGAATAGTGCGGTTTTTGAGACGGACGGGGCCTTCCGCTCCGCCCCGCTGGATTGCCAGCAGAAGCGTAGCTGCTGCCAACCACCATATACGCATTTAAGACTCCAAAATACTTTTCGTCCTCAGGTGAGATTTTTTTGAATCTGCCGCCACCAAGTTGGTACATCCATGCGGAAAACTCTGGCCGTATTGTGGTTGGCGGCGTGGATTGCGGGGGCGCAAACGTCCAAACCCGTGTATCGGATGGAGACGATCGCGGGAAGCAATAATATGGGCGATGGCGGTCCGGCCATTGCCGCCCAGATGGGCAATATCTTGGGGATTGCCGTGGACCGGCTGGGCAACCTTTATTTCTCCGATACGGACAACCACCGGGTGCGCAAGATGAACACCGGCGGCGTTATCACACTGTTGGCCGGTACAGGAGCCCCAGGCTTTAGCGGCGATGGCGCTCCTGCCGCCGGCGCGCAGTTAAATCTGCCGCGCGGCCTGGCTGCCGATCCTAACGGCAATATCTATATAGCCGACTTCAATAACAACCGGGTCCGCCGGGTAGGCTCCGATAGCACTATCACAACTATCGCGGGCACCGGCGATAAGGGCTCCGGCGGGGATGGAGGCCCGGCCACGGCCGCCCAGTTGATGGCGCCTCGCGACGTGGCCCTGGATGCCGCGGGCAATCTCTACATTTCCGAGTTTGAAGGCCACCGCGTGCGGAAAGTGGCGCCCGATGGCACAATCTCTACCGCCGCGGGAATCGGTATCGCCGGTCTGCGCGGCGATGGCGGCCCGGCTGTCAACGCGCAGCTCCAATACCCCGCCGGCCTCGCGTTCGATCGCAACGGCACTCTCTACATCGCCGATTCCGGCAATGGCCTCATCCGTGCCATGCTCCCGGGAGGCGTAATCCACACGGTTTTGGGGAACACGCCGGCCATTAGCCTCAAAACTCCTACTTCCGTTGCCGTGGACTCGGCCGGCACTCTATATGTGGGCGATATGAGCGGCGTCGTGCACGCTTACACCACTGCGGGCGCCTGGACGAACGCCGTGGCGGGTATCGCCAACGCGCTGGCTGTCGATTCTGCCACCCTCTATATCGCGGAGTACATGCACATCGCGCGGCTGACAGGCAGCGGTTCACTCCAAGTGATAGCTGGCGATGGCTATCTCCACGTTGGGGATGGCGGCAGCGCCGTTTCGGCCCAACTCTACCAGCCTTCGTCCATAGCTTTCGACACGGCTGGCAACCTTTACATAGCCGACACTGGAACTCAGCGTATCCGAAAGGTCACTACCGCGGGGCAGATCGCAACCGTGGCGGGAACGGGCACGGCTGGCGGGGCCGGCGAGAACACGCCCGCGGCGACCGCACAGCTCAACGGCCCCGCGGGCGTCGCGGCCGATTACTACGGCGACATCCTCATTGCCGATACGGGTAACCAGCGTGTCCGCGAAATTACCGTAGATGGCCGGATCCACACGATTGCCGGGACCGGTAATCCCGGTGTAGGCCAGGAAGGTCAGTTAGGGACCCAGACTCCTCTGAACGGGCCGCAGGCCGTATGCCTCGATCGAACTGGCGCGCTGTATGTGGTGGACACCGCAAATAACCGCGTGCTGCGCGCCACCCCCGGGTTGGCAGTCCAGACCGCCGCGGGTAACGGCACGGCGGGCAATGCCGGCGATGGCGGCATGGGACGGCTGGCGGAGCTCAATGCACCGTCCGCCTGCGCGTTCAACACGGCAGGGGATCTGTTTATTGCCGATCGGAAGAACAATACCGTGCGCAAAGTCTCCGCCGCCGGTATCATCTCAACTGTGGCGGGGACTGGGGGATTCGGCTTTGCGGGCGACGGCGGCGCCGCCACTTCCGCGCTCCTCAACCTGCCCGCCGGCGTGGCGGTCGACGACAGCAATCTTTACATCGCCGATACCGGCAATAACCGCATCCGCGTGGTCACCTCCGACGGAATCATTCAGACCATCGCCGGCAGCGATGATGCAACGCCACTACGCGGTCCCCGCGGGCTCCTGCTGGATGGATCCGGTAATCTCTATTTCGCCGATTTCGGCAACAATCTTATCCGCAAGCTCTCGCCGCTCGCTTCCGCTTCCCTGTCCACCGCCCCAACACCCTTGCTCTCGATCGTGAGTGCGGCGAGCCTCGTCGCCGGCCCTGTAGCTCCCGGTGAAGCCGTGGCCATTTTCGGCGCCGGTTTAGGCCCGGATGGCGGTCTGGCCGGGACCTTCGATGCCAGCGGCATACTGCCCACGCAACTGGGTGGAACCCAGGTGCTCTTCGATGGCGTGCCCGCCCCGCTTTACTTCGTCCAGGCCAGCCAGGTGAGTGTTCAGGTGCCTTACACAGTGGCCGGCGCTGCTTCCACCAATGTGCGAGTGCAGTATAACGGCCGGACGGCCGGCGCTTTCACCGTAGCTGTGACAGCCGCTCAGCCGGCTCTCTTTTCCGTAATCGTCAATCAGGATGGCTCACCCAATTCGCAGAGTGAGCCGGCGGCGCGGAATAGCATTGTTACGTTCTACGGCACCGGCGAGGGATTGACCGATGGTCCTAACCTCGCCGGTGTGGCAGCCGTCGCCCCCTATCCCCAGCCGCGTCTGCCCATTACGCTCACCATCGGCGGAATGCCCGCTGAAATCCTGTACGCCGGCAGCGCGCCCGGCCTCGTCGGAACGCTCCAGATCAACGCCCGCGTACCGGGCGGCTTTGTGCCGGCCGGTCAGGCCTCCGTACAGCTCACGATCGGCAACTCCGACGCGCCAGCCCTCGGCATCTGGCTCGAATGATCATCCATTGCGGGTCGCTGCGTCCGCCAACTCCGCCAGCGCCATTAGCACTCGCACGATTTCCGGATTATTGGCCGGTGTTTGGCCGCGGAAGAGGCCGTCGTCCACAAACGCTTTCACGGCGGCCACTGCGCCAGAGTTCTTCGTCGAGCTCGGGCGAATGATCGCCACCGGAGGAAACGCCAGATTGAGAAAATGGCACGGCTCCGGCATGATCAGGTTGGCCTGTAGTGTATTGCCATTCAGTGACTCGGGATTCGTTTCGCCCTGTGCTTGCGTGAGGTCTGTAAATGTAACTGTTGCTCCGGTCGAACCAGGGAAACCTTTGTCAGTGTCGGTAATCGGGAGCGCATTGCCTGCTTTATCCTGCCAGGTTTGGAAGTGCATGGTCTCACTCGGTCCGATACTCAAAAGAATACGCAGCACCTCCAAGTTCGTCACTTGCTGGGCCAGGGTCGGGTAGAGACTCGTACCGCCCTGCTCGATGAACGCAAAATGAAACCCGGCGGTGAATGCGATTGCTTGTAGGTGTGTCGTAAAGGTCTTTGTGGCCGGGTCACTGCCGTCGGTATCGAAATGAGTGCGTGGAATTGCGGTGTGCTCTCCAACGTTCAGGCTGGGTACGGCTTGCACAAACGGAGCACTCGGATCGAAATCCGGGTTGGTGATGCTGCGATACCGCGACCAGAAACTGGTATCGATGGTGAGTTGCATCAGATTGGTAAGGCGGCCGATGTTGAGCGCTCCTTGCGCCTTGCTGCCCTGCAAATGAGCGAATTTGCTCAAATCTACCGCCTCGGAGCCAATCGATTCCAGGTATGCCTTCAAGAAGGCCGCATGGCTGATCTCGTCATCGGTATTGTCGTGGATGTACTGCGGCATGTCGCCGTCCAGAATTTGCAGCGCTCCGGTGTATGCCGGATTCCCCCCGGCGCCCGGAACTTCATGGTCCTGTGTTCCTCCGAGTTCGGAGTACTGGCGCCACAGATCCGCCTCCACCTGCTCCAGGGCATTCAGGAATCGCAAGATGTCGATATCGCCCTTAGTCGGTCCTGGCCCGGAAGCCGATCCGTCTGAGGCGAACAATTTGTCAGTAAGTGATCCTGAACCGGCAGCGACCGCACTGGCGGCGACTATTCCCCGCTTCAGAAAACCGCGCCGATTCGTGCGCGCTTTCACAGCCTTCTCATTTCGTGTTTTCATGACTCCTCACTTTCTAAGAACCGAGTTAACCTACAAGCGAGTATAAGTTCTGAAAGGGACTTACTACTGTAAACAGTGACTTATGGTGAGCAGTGTTGATCTGTGTTACGTCAGAAATCTCGGGCGTGATCCGTGGCCCATTCGAGAAACGTGCGAGACCGCGATCCCGTAACTTCTTCGACGGTTCTTGTAACGAAAGCCGGTTGGCCGAGCGCGGCCTCCCATGCGCATAGCAGCATATCCGCTACCGAAGGACCCAGGACGGGCGTCAACTCACGCCGCGCTTCTTCCGGCGGCATTTCTTGGATTCGTAGCCGGCGGCCTGGCACGCGACCGATGATCGTCAGTTGATCGAGCTGACTCAATGATTCCGGCCCGGTCAGGAAATAGTCCGCACGGCTGTGTGTCCTTCCTCGCATAACGCGCGAACCGCGACGGCAGCGATATCCCGCTCGTCGATCGGGGCCGTCGGCGCGGCGAGATGGGGCCAGCGCACGACGTCTCCGGCGCGAATCTGCGGGCCCCAAAACCATAAGGCATTGGCTGCGAACATTCCGGGCCGCAGGAAAGTCCATTCGAGTCCCGAAGCTTCAATCAAGCGTTCGATCCGGGCATGGAGCACAGAACTGGGATTGGGCTGGGGCTTTTGGAAGAACGGGTGTTGCACGTTGAGAGGCGCGGAGAGGTATATGATCCTTTTCGCCCGGTTCGCGATGCGCTCCAACGCGGGTTCGGCAGTCGCGGGCGGAGCGGTCCAGATGAGGAAAACTGTCTCGATTCCCTCCAGGGATCGATCCAAAGTCTCGGGGCGCGCAAGATCCGCGTGAACGGCCTCTACGGACAGCGGCAATCCGGCCGTCTCCGGGTTGCGTGAGACAGCGCGCACTTGCCTGCCCATAACCGCCAACTGACCGACCACCTCGCGGCCGATGGTGCCGGTTGCGCCAACAACCAATATGGAAGGAGAAACCAGACTAGACCAGCGCGTCCGTGCCGGCGGAGCAGATTTGGAAGATGTTCCCTTCGGGATCGACCGCATCGCAAGCCTCTCCAGGCGCTTGCCAGGAGCGCCGGAGCATCTGGATGCCGAGCGATTCCAACCGCGCCCGCTCCGCTTCTACGTCCTTCACTTCAAAGATGAGTTTCACCAGCCCCTTGTCGCGCGGCGTCGGAGGAGTTGCGACTTCGATCTGCCTCGCGATCTCAGGCGGAATGGCGTGCAGCGCAAACCGCGCGCCGCCCGCATCGAAGGTTGCATATACATCCGGCCAATCTTCGTTAGCCGGTTTGACCCCAAGCATGTCGCCATAAAACTGCTTCATGCGCTCCAGATCTTTCACGTACAGCATCGCGCTACGCAGCCGCATACCCGCGATCATACCTCGAATGATCGCAATCGGCCTTTTCGGCGCGCGAATCCCTGAATGGCTCAGGCAGCTCATCGCACCGTCATGTTAAACTTCCTCCGATTATGAGCTGTCCGGGGCCGGACCCAAACTTCGCCGTTAGCGTGCCGGCCGCGCCTCTTCGTTCGTATATCGCACACTACGTCGGATTCCGTGCTCACGGGTTAATCCCGGCTACCCATTCTGGCTTGCCATCGCACCACATCGGCTTGGCCATCAGCCTCGCAGACCCGATTGAGATCGTTCGCATGCCCTGCGCACCGGGCAGCGCTACGCTGCAAGCGTTTGTGAGTGGGTTGCAGGTCCGTCCTAGTACAGTTGGCTATGCGACTCATCGCGATGGTTTGTTCATACACTTCACACCTCTGGGTGTACAAGCGGTTCTGGGCGTAGCGAGCATCGAGCTTGCCTCACGGCTAGTTGATTTTGAGGGCATTTGGGGCAGAGCGGCCGCGGATCTGGTCGCGCGACTGGCGGACATTCCAACATGGGCCGGGCGCTTCGCCGTATTGAACCAGGTTTTCCTGAATAAACTTAGGCCGGTCATTCCGGCATGCGAAGTGACTTGGGCTTGGCGAAGACTTGCCGACGAACAAGGATGCATCACGGTCCATCAGCTTGCCACCGAGACTGGCTGGACTCGCCAGCACCTGACGGAGCAATTTCATCGTGCAGTCGGTGTGCCGCCCAAGACGGCAGCACGCATTTTTCGTTTCGAGCGCTCTTTCCGCATGGTCAAGAACCGCCGTTGCGCTTTAGCCCAGATCGCCGCCGAATGTGGCTACCACAACCAGGCGCATATGATTCTGGAGTGGAAGTCGCTGGCGGGCTGTACGCCTACCGCATGGATTTCCGAGGAGCTTCCATTTTTCCAATACACCGAGCCGTCGGCCAGCGATGATTGGCTGTAAGAGCGGGGGCGCTCCGGTAAATCGAAAGCCGCGCCTACCGCTATGGAGGCGAGATGACATTGAATCCCCGTATTAGTCTCAGTTTTGACGGTCAATGCGAGGCCGCGTTCCGGTTCTACGAACAATTCCTCGGCGGTAAGATCGCGTTCATTCTCACTTGGGGGAACTCCCCGATGGCGAAGGACGCACCGCCCGGATGGGGAGACAAGATTTTGCATGCGAGAATCACAATCGGCGATACCGATTTGCTAGGTGCCGACGCCCTTCCGCACATATACCAGCCACGGACGGGCTTCGGAATCCTACTCAGCGTAGACGATTCAAATGAGACGGAGCGCCTGTTTGCGGCCTTGGCCGAAAACGGCAAGGTGACCGCGCCCCTCCAGGAAACCTTTTGGGCGTTGCGCTACGGTGCCGTAACCGACAGGTTTGGCGTCCCGTGGGAAATTAATTGCGAAAAGAACCAGTGAAGTGGGCGAACTCGCCGCACGTTACTTCCCAACCAGGTGCTGGACGTCCCGGTTGTTCTCCTGGCAGATGTATTCGATCAACTCGCCCTTGAGCAACGAAGGATGAGTCGTGAAGCTCCAGGGCTTGGAGAATGTCTTGGGATCGTCGATGGTGTGCTCGATCGTCAGATGGCCCAGATCCGGACGGGAGATGCGCTCGATCACTTTCATCTCGTCCGAATGCGGGACCCCGGATTCATCCAGCCACGTAATGTCGTTCTGCCCGACCGTCTCCACCACCAGCGTGTCGCCCTCCCAATGTCCTATGGAATCGCCGAGCCAGGTTTCGACAACTTGGGGATTGTGCGGCCGCCCATCCAGGAATACCTTGCGCCAGATATGAGCCCCGCCTTCGTAAACGATCAAGAGCATGTCTTTGGTTTGGACGAAGCTCCAGGGATATGGCGTGGTGCTCATGCGCGGAACGCCGGGAGGCAGACAGCGGGCTTCCGGATCGTCCTTGCTCAGAGTTTCCCTGCGTTTCTCGTACAGCGCTTTGGGACCGGGCAGCAGCGGAACATCCACACCGGCGCCGACCAGGTCCACATTCTCGCGAATCGCATTGGGTTGCCAGTTGCCGGAAAGATCGGGATGGCCGTCGGCCGTTCGCGGTGTAGGCCCGGCCGGGGGCCACTTCGCGTCCTGCCTCGGCTCGGCGGACGGGCGAGTCTTGCGGAGTTGTAAATCTTGCGGTTCACGAGGTTGACCAGATGGCGCAGGCGCCGCAGGTGTCTGAGCAAACACCAGCGGGCAAAGACAGAACAGTAGTGCTGTTTTCATGCTTGTAATAGGATAGCGCGCCGATTGCAGCCTTTGGGTAGGCGGTATCATGAAACCTCATGGCGTCGTACGTCCAAGGCACCAGCCCGATCCTCGTCACCACGCCCCTCGGCCCGGACAAATTCCTTCTTAAGAATTTTCACGGCGAGGAGCGCATCTCGGAGCCGTTCCATTTCACCCTGGAACTCGTCTCTCAGGACAACGCCATCGACTTCACCCAGATCGTCGGGAAAAGTGTCACCGTCTCCATCGCCCTGGCCGGCGGCGAGAAGCAGTACTTGAACGGCATCTGCGGCCGCTTTGTGCAGGCCGGCAGTGACGCGCGCTTCACGACCTACTTCGCCGAGCTCCATCCGTGGTTGTGGCTCCTCACCATGAATTCGGATTGCCGCATTTTTCAGAACATGACGGCGCCGGATATCATTAAGCAGGTCTTTTCCAATAACGGCTTCACCGACTTCACCGACTCTCTCACCAAAACCTACACCGCCCGCGAATATTGTGTCCAGTACATGGAGACCTCCTTCGCGTTCGTCTCGCGCCTCATGGAGGAGGAAGGCATCTTCTACTTCTTCACTCACGACAGTTCCAGCCACAAGCTGGTGCTCGCCGACGATAGCAGCGCCTACCAGTCCTGCACCGGGCTCGACACCGCCACCATGCAGAAGGAAGCCTGGTCGGCTGAGGACATCGTCACCAGTTGCATTGTGGAACAACAGGTTGTGGTGGGTCAGTACAAGGCCGATGACTTCAACTTCACAACTCCCAGCACGGATCTGACCGCCACCGCCAGCGGCTCCGATACCGGCCGCTCTATATACGAGTACCCCGGCCTCTACTCCACTTCCAGCGATGGCGAATCGGTTACCAGCCTGCGCCTCACGTCCCTGGAAGTGCCCCGCAAGAGCGTGCGCGGCACTAGTTATTGCTGGGCGTTCCGTACCGGCTGCAAATTCACCCTCGCCGGGCACGGCCGCGCCGACGCTAATGCCGAATACCTGCTCACCTGGGTCTCGCACAGCGCCGATCCGAACGCGCTGTACACCAACTCTTTCGAAGCGATCCCCACTACTACCGTGTTCCGGCCTCCGCGCGTCACCCCGCGGCCAGTCATTCACGGCTCACAGACCGCCACGGTCGTCGGCAAATCCGGAGAAGAGATCTGGACGGATCAGTATGGCCGCATCGTAGTCCAGTTTCATTGGGACCAGGTGGGCCAAAGCGACGAAAAGAGTTCGTGTTGGATTCGCGTCGCGCAAGGATGGGCCGGCAAGCAGTGGGGCTCCATCTTCATCCCTCGCATCGGCCAGGAAGTCGTCGTCAGCTTTCTCGAAGGCAATCCCGACCGTCCGCTCGTCACCGGCTGCGTCTACAATGCCATGCAAACCGTCCCGTACACGCTGGCCGACGAGCAGACCAAGAGCACGATTAAGACCAACAGCTCCAAAGGCGGCGGCGGTTTCAACGAGCTCCGCTTCGAAGACAAGGCCGGCTCCGAGGAGATCTTTATGCAGGCGCAGAAGGACATGAATGTCACTGTGCTGAATGATCAGACCATCACCGTAACCAACAATCGCACTGTCACCGTGAAAGAGGAGGATGAGAGCCTCACCGTGAGTCAGGGCAACCGCACTATAAAGGTAAGCACCGGCAACGAAACACACGAAGTACAGGGCACTCGCTCCGTTACTGTCACCGGGGATGTCACCCACACCGATAAGGCCGATTTCAGCCGCACGGTAAGCGGTAACTACACGCTGAAAGTCTCGGGTAACATCACCATAGAGGCCTCGGGCTCGGTCAGCATCAAATCCGGCGCTTCCTTCACGAATGAGGCCGGTACCGCCCTGACCAACAAGGCCGGAACATCACTTACCAACCAAGCCGGCACCTCCCTCGATAACAAAGCAGGAACCAGCATGAACAACGAGGCTCAGGTCAGTCTGACCAACAAGAGCGGCGCCTCTCAGACGGTGGATGGCGGTGGCATGCTCACCGTCAAAGGCGGGTTGGTCAAAATCAATTAGCATGCGCGGATCAGTGAAATGCGAATCGATCGCTCCCTTGCGGTCGCGGCTCGGTAAAGCACGGTAGGGATACGGCTATGCCAGACGAAGCGCTCCAGTCAGATCTTTACCCCACCGGCCAGCTCAAACAGACCTACCGCATGGTGGAAGGCCGGCTGGAAGGCGAAGTCTGTTCCTACAGTCCTACCGGCCAACTGATCGAGCGCGCGCGGTTCATGGGCGGCCAGCTCCACGGCGAAACGCTCGTCTACGATGAGCGGGGCGCCATCGCCCAAAAGGCGCAGTTCAAAAACGGCGTCCAGGAGGGCGAAACGGCCGTCTTCATCGCCGGCGTCCTACGCGGCCAGTTCGCTTACCGCCACGGAAAACAGAATGGCATCTCCACGTTGTACGACGAAGCCGGCTTGCTGTCCGAGAAAGCGCAATACAAGGATGGCGCCCTGCACGGCGAGGCGCTGTTCTACGATCCGCTCGGCCGCGTGGTGCGCAAGGCCCATTATGAAAAGGGGCAACTTCACGGTCCTATGGCCGAGTATTACCCGTCGGGGAAAGTGCGCGAGGTCTCGAACTACCAGGCCAACAAATTGGAGGGGGAACTTCTGCGCTACTCCGAAGATGGCAAACTAAAGGAACGTCTCTGTTTCCAGGCTGGCAAGCCGGTGCCTTGTCCGCCGGCGCGGCGATAGGAGAATGGAATGGCACTCCAGGTAGCTATGGGAGCGATGATGCAATGCAGCTTTGGCGCTGCGCCGAGCAGTCTTGTGGTGCTGCCCGCCAATCGCGTACTCACTGGCACGCCCGCCGCCAATATCATGGATGGCAAGCCCATCGTCAATGTCGCTCCATTTGGGATGTGCTCTTCCCCGTCGAATCCGACAGTCGCCGCCGCCACCGCCGCGGCATTGGGTGTCCTCACGCCCATGCCGTGCGTCCCAGTGACGCCCGCGCCTTGGGTTCCGGGCGCCCCTACGGTTTTGCTCGGAAACATGCCCGCGCTCGATAACAACTGCAAGCTCATGTGCACCTGGGGAGGCGTAATTCAAATCGTCAACCCCGGGCAGACGACCGTCATGATTCCATAGAAGGATCGCGCTATGACTTACGATTTCTCGCTCGACCGCAAAGCTACCGTGACCCTGGGCGCCGGCTCCATGCTGCTGCTCATTCTTGTGTTCGTGGCCGGGGTGCTCACGGGCCTCACGTGGCGCTCGGACCAGGAACTCATGATGACCGCTAGACCGGCCTCGCCCAGTATGATGAAGACCGTCGCGGCTCACCCGGCCGCTGCCGCGCCGCCGAATCCGGCACCGGCGCCCATAGGGAAGAAGGCCCCCGCTTCTGCTCCCGAGACCCCAGCACCCGCAGCCACGGCGCCGGCGGCCCCTCCCGCAGCCACAATGCCCGCCGCACCGGCCGCGGCGGAGCCCAAAACCCCCGACGTGCCGGGCATCCAGCTAGCCATCCAGGTCGGCGCCTTCCTCGAACGGGCCAATGCCGATAAGCTTGTCGCCCGTCTGAAGGAAGAAGGTTACGCCCCGCAGATCGTCGCCAGCAACCATGGCGATCGGCAATGGAACTTCGTCCGCGTCGGGCCGTATCACGATTGGGAAGAGGCTACGGAGGTCGCAGCCGTCCTCTCTCGCGATCAGGCAAGCCCGGCTGTCGTCCGCCCCATGCGGTAGCTCCGGTTACTTCGCCGACAAGAGCAGCGGCGCTACTTGCCGACGAGGTGCTTCAAATCGACGTTGTTCTCCTGGCAGATGTATTCGTAAGGCTCCATGCCCGGATGGAAGAGAATATTCCAACTGCTCGTCCAGGGCTTGGTATAGGCGCCGGGATCCTCGATGGTCGCCTGATAATGCAGGATCAGTTCGTTGACGCGGGTGAAGCGCTCGGTGACATGGAGTTGCTCGGTGTGGGCGTGGCCGGCGGCGTCCAACCAGCTCCGATCGTTAAAGCCGGTCACGTCTACAACGAGAGTGTCGCCTTCCCAATGGCCGATGCCTTCGCCTAAATAAGTAGGGTTCAGTTTTTCGGGCGGCGTGTGCTTCCGGCCGTCGGTATAGACCACGCGCCACATGTGAGCGCCGCCTTCAAAAACGAACAGGACACGATTGGGAAGTTGATAGATCTGGAAGGGAAACGAGGTGGCATACATGCGCGGTATGCCGGGCGGCAGGCAGTAGCCTTCCGGGTCGTCTTTGGTGATGTTGGCATTGCGCTGCTCGTAGGTGGCTTTGGTCCACGGCAGGAACGGAACTTCGATCTTGTGTTCGGGTTGGGCGGTGCCTGCGAAACCACCGCCCGTGCCGGCCATATCGCCCACGCCGGGCGGAACCCAGGAGCCGCTGGCGTTGCCCAGGTCGGGGTGGCCATCCGGTAGGCGCGGGGCAGGTCGGACGTTTTGGAGTTTCAGGGCCGCCGCAACCTGGCGGCCATCGAAGTCGTCTTGCGCCATGGCCAAGCCGGCGGCGAGAACAGCCAAAGAAATGAACCACGCGATTCTCACAGACCCCCCTTCCTCTGCTCACTTCGACGGGCTCGCCAGGGACTTGACGAGCTGGTACAAGAATTCCTGTCCTTCGTAGAAAGCCTGCACGCGGATCCGTTCGTCGCGGCCATGGGCGCGGACGTCATCCCGATCAACGAAGATTCCCCGGACGCCATAGGTGGGGATTCCGGCTGCCCGAAGGTATTTTCCATCGGTGGCACCAACCTGCATGACCGGAATGGTGACGGCGCCGGGCCACATGGAATCGGTCAGGCGGTCCACCGCTTTCATGAGGTCGGGACGAAGCGGAGATGCGGGTGCTGCAATATCGGGATCGGCATGAATGCTGACCTGGCTATCGGCGATCACCTGGCGGAGAGTGGTTTGGACGTACTCGATCGAATCGTCGGGCAGGATGCGGCAGTTAATGTTCGCCGCCGCCAGTTGCGGCAGGGCATTCCTCGCGTGGCCGCCTTCCAGTTGGGTGGCCACGCAGGTGGTGCGGAGCATGGAATTCCACTCGGGATTGGCGGCAGCGACCCGCTCCATGGAATCTTTGGCACCGGAAGCGACCTTGGCCAGGTCGGCTGCCAGCGCCCCCTTTTCGACTTTGGCAAGCTGTGTGAAATACGCGCGGGTCACTTCGTTGGTGCGGAAAGGAAATTGGAATTTCGAGAGCCGATCGAGGGCGGCCGCGAGGTGATAAATGGCGTTATCCGGCACCGGCCGCGAACTGTGCCCGCCGGGATTATGCACCTCCAGGCGGAAATCGGCATAGGTTTTCTCGCTGGCTTGCACCTCATTGGCAATGGCCTTGCCGTGTTCGCTTTCACCGCTCGCGCCTTCATTCAGGCAGAACTCGGCATCGATCAGGGCACGTTTATTCTTCAAGAGCCAAACGATGCCGCTATACGGGCCGCCGCCTTCCTCATCGGCGGTGAGCGCCACGATGATGTCGCGGTCGGGTTTGAAACCCTCGCGCTTGTAGCGAATCAGGTTGGCGACCCAGATGGCGGCTTGCGATTTATCGTCGGAAGTTCCGCGGCCGTAGAAATAGCCGTCTTTTTCGGTTAATTGAAACGGGTCGAGGCTCCAATCTTCGCGCTTGGCCTCGACCACGTCTTCATGGGCGAGCAACAGAAGGGGACGGCGCGCGCCAGTGCCTCGGTATCGCACCACCACGTTGGCCTTGCGAGGAATGGCGCCCCCGACGAAGATGCCGGCTTCCGGAAATCCCGCAGCTTTCATGCGGTCGGCGACGGCTTCCGCAATCGGCGTGGTAGAGCCGGTGGTGAAACCCGATTGCACCTCTATCATCTGCTTGTAGATCTCGCGCGCGAGCTTTTGATCGGAGTCGGGGGGCAGGGTGGCGGCCGCGAAAGCCACGGCGGCGCAGGCGAAAGTAGACAGCAGCCGAAACATAGGGGGAAGTATACACCGTTCAAGCCAGGGTGAGGTTCGCCTGGGCGCGGATATCGAATCCGGCAAATTCGCCGCGCGCCAGCTTGGGAAAGGCAGCGGCAGCAATCATAGCGGCGTTATCGGTGGAGAGTCCCGGCGACGGAAAATACACCGGGCAGGAGAGAGCGGCAGCCTCGGCTGCGGCGCGCAACCCGATGTTACAGGCGACGCCCCCGGAAATGATCAAAGATTGGGCCTCGATCTGCTCGGCCGACGCAGCGGCGCGGGTCAATAGTTCGGTGATCACGGCGCGCTGGAAGGATGCCAGAAGATCGAGCGTGCGCTGAGGTGTCGCGCGCAGCCAATCTTCCTTCCTGGGGCGTTCGGCCTGACGCATTAAATCGCGCCGGGCGGCGATCTCCGCCTGCATATCCTGAGCTTCCACCCAGCGCAGGACGGCGGTTTTGAGGCCGCTGAAGCTGAAATCGAGCGCATTGCCCTTCATTTTGGCGAAGGTGAAGCGCACCGCCTGGGGGTTGCCGAATGGGGCCAACTGGTCGATGACGGGCCCACCGGGATAGCTGAAGCCCAACAGCTTGGCTACTTTGTCGAAGGCCTCGCCGGCGGCATCGTCGCGGGTTTTGCCAAGCAACCGGTAGCGAAAGCCTTCGCGAACCTCAAACAGGTGCGTGTGGCCACCGCTCACGACCAGGGCCAGCGCAGGAAACTCGACCGGCGTCCCCGCCTTTTTCGCCTCCAGAATAACGGCATGGATGTGGCCCTCGATATGATTGACCGCGAGCAGCGGCAAGCCGCGAGCGAAGCACAGAGATTTCGCATAAGTGAGGCCGACCAGGAGCGAGCCGACCAACCCGGGTCCGACAGTAGCAGCGACCGCCGCCAAGTCCTGCCATTCTGAGCCCGATTGCCGCATCGCTTCGCGCACTACGGGCACAATGGCGCGCAAGTGCTCGCGGGAAGCCAATTCGGGGACGACGCCGCCGTACTTCCCGTGAGTGTCCATTTGAGAGGCGACGATACTGGAGAGGAGCGCCGCGCCGTTTTCCACCACGGCCGCGGCGGTTTCATCGCAAGAAGATTCAATCCCGAGAATCCGCACTCCAGTAACAGCTTACAACCGGTCAAAATCGAACCGGCGTTTGAGGCCGAAACGCAGGAGCGCGAAGTTGGTGCGGGCGCAACGCCAAGCGGCCTCCTGCAAATCCACTAAATGAGGGCGCGCCGGATGGCCGGGCTCGAGGGCCTGGATGGAATCCGAGACGCTGCTGAGGATGACGGTCAGCTCATTATTAAAGTCGTGTGCCGCCGCAGCCGCGACGGCCAACGCTCGATCTTCTCGCGTAATACGTTCCACACCGCATGATAACTGGCGAGCGCAAACCGGCACGCCTTGCTGGGGAACTAAGTGATTTGGAATGAGGCAGAAGGGCGATTTCCAAGTGCCGTGACTGGGTTCGGTCCGTTGGGTGCGCGGAGGCTTGTCTCCCTTGATTTTTGGAACGGTGGCAGCAAGCCTCGCGGCGCTGCCTTTCGGGTGTTTGGGGCGGGTCACGCCGGCCTTCGGCCGGTTGGCCGGATCGAAATCCGGCCGGCAGACTGAAAAGTCTGCCCCTGAAAAAAAAAGGGCGGCCCGGAGGCCGCCATGGTTAAGTGGAGAGGTAAACCGTTAGTATTGGCGCGCCACGGGGCGCAGCGGAGTGGGAAAACGAGTGATCGGCTCGGCTCGCTCGGCGGGGCGTTCCAGAACCAGGGACCGCAGGCCAGGCATCGCATTGCTGCCGGCCCGCTGGCCTTTTTCGGCTACGGGAAGCTGCCCGGTGGTGAGATTCTTCAGCCCGAATAACGCCAGCTCGAAGCGGTCTTTCACGCCCACCTTTTGGAATAGGCGTGAAAGGTACACCTTCACGGTGCCCTCGGAAATCATCAGGGTGGTGGCGATCTCCTTATTCTTCAGGCCTTGCGAAAGAAGGCTGACGAGTTGTCCTTCGCGCTGCGTGAGGGCCACGCGGCGGGCGCACAGGAAACTGTCGGTCAGAGCTTTTTCAAACCATAATTCGCCGGCTTGGACTTTTTGCAGGCACTTTACCTGCAGATCGGTCGGCAGCGTCTTGCGGAGAATTCCGCGCACGCCCAAGCCCATGGCCTGGAATGCCAACTCGGTCGAAATGGAATTCACCCACAGTACAATCTTGCAGCTCGCCATGGCGTGCTTGAGTTCGCTGAGCACGCCGAAGGTGATTTCCGGCGTCAAGTCCATCAGGACCAAATCCGGAGAACCGTGGGCAATCTGTTCCACGAGGCCCGCTACGGTGCCGCACGTGGGCAACAATTCGAAGTTTTCAACCTGGCGCAGAATGGATTCCAATCCTTTAGCCAATATCGGCTCGTCGCTATAGAGCAAAATACGCGTCATTCGTCCTCCACGGCCGCAACAGGCCGTCTTTTCCTTCAACGGCCGGCTAATATCTCCGGCTATTAACGGCGATTACATTTGCATTGTGAAGCTTATTACCTTCGATTGTCAACAAAAATTATGAGCATTTTTCGGAAATTTTTGAGAATTAAATTAGATATGCTCACTGGCTCATCCACCCTATAAATCCGGGCTTTCGGCGCTTTGGCAGTCCAAATAATAGGGAACTTAATGCTCGAAAATTCCAGGGATTTTGGCGAGGCGTAATACTCGAAAAAGACCAGTGCGTGGAGCGTAATAACCTTCGCCAGCAGCCCGCTGTCGCCTAATTAACATATTGATCGGTAGACAACGAAACCGCTACATTCGCTGGTAGATAGAGCGCGGCGGGCATGAAGAATATCAACAGGCGGGAAAGTTTGCGGATCGACATCCAACTGCGCTGCCACATATCTTCGCCGCCGGTATGGTCGCACTGCGCCATGCATACGGAAAACATCAGCCGGAACGGACTCCTCATCGCGTGGGAAGACGGAGATCCCAGCCTCCGCCTGCCGTCCACCGGGCAAATCCTGACGCTCGACATTGAGTTGCCGGCGCATCACGGATTCGGGCCGAGGTGTATCCACTGCCAGGGCACCGTGACGCGGATCTGGCAGTCGGAATTCGATTTTCCGCGAATCGCGCTGCAGATCAATTACATGGATTTCCGCTCGCTACAGGACCGGCTCCGCTCGCTGGATACTATTGTGCCCGCCGCCAACAACTGGATGGGGTGAACCGATGCCGGCCCGTTCGCCAATCGCGTTGAAGTTGCTGCCGTCCATGACGGATTTCGCATTTTTGCTGCCCGTCCTCATGCTATTCGGCCGGATGGAAGGCGCGAAGACGTTGCTCGGCGACGCAGACACGGGATGGCACATCCGCACCGGAGAGTGGATCTTGAGCCATCACCAGGTGCCCTCCCACGATTTCTTTTCCTTCAGTAAGCCCGGCGAACCTTGGTATGCCTGGGAGTGGCTCTCGGATGTGCTGTTCGCCTGGCTGAACAGCCGCGGTGGGTTAGCCGCCGTCGTGCTGGCCAGCGTTGTATTGCTGGCGGCAACGTTCCTTCTGCTGTTCCGCATGGCCCGCCGCAAAGCCAATCCGGTTATCGCGCTGCTGGTGGCGGCGATAGCCGCGATCATCTCCTCGGTCCACTGGCTAGCGCGGCCCCACCTGTTCACGCTAGTATTTCTCACGCTCTTCTACGGCGCGCTGGAAAGGGCCCGCGAACAGCGCTGCCTGAGTCCGCGCGCGCTGGTGATTCTCCCGGCTGCCATGATTCTGTGGACGAACTTGCACGGTGGATTTTTCGTCGGCATCGTGCTGATCGCCGCGTATGGCATGGGCGAGTTGATTCAAATAATAGTTGCACCGGATGCCGTAAAGGTTGAAGGCCTGAGATGCGCGAAGAGCTATTTTCTTGCGGCGGGCGCGTGCCTGGCCGCCAGCCTGATCAATCCTTATAGCTATCATCTCCATCAGCATCTATTGGCCTACCTGGGCGATTCCTACGCCGCGGAGCATATCGAGGAATTCTTCTCTTTAAGCTTTCATCATCCGGTGGCAATATTCTTTGAATTCCTCCTGGCGGCTGGCGCCGCGGCGGCGTTCCGGAGCGTGACACGGGGAAACTGGACCCATGCCGTACTACTGGCGTTGTTCGCGCATGCGGCGCTGCTGGCCTCGCGCAACCTGCCCCTATATGGGATCATGGCTACGCCGATCGTGGCGCAGGCAATGGATGGGTGGCTGCGGCGGGTGCCGCAACTTGCCCTGGCTGACTGGCTCCGAAATCTTGCGGCGCGCGTCCTAGCGGTCATTGACGAAATGGCGGAAACGGATGCCGTCTCCCGCTGGCACCTGCTAAGCGCTTTGGGAATGCTGGCGGTGGCTGCCTTATTGTATGCGCCTGCGCCGCCGCGCCCGTTTCGCGCGGAATATGACGCGGCGGCTTATCCGGCGGCAGCGGTGACCCGGCTGCGAGGCAGTTCCGCGGCGCGCATCTTCACGAACGACGAGTGGGGCGATTACCTCATCTACCGCCTCTATCCGCAGACCCGTGTGTTTGTGGACGGGCGCAGCGATTTCTACGGCAGCGACTTCGAGCAGAAGTACACGGACGTGATGAACGTCCAGTATGGCTGGGAAGAAACGCTGCGCCGGTTCGGCGTCGATACGGTTCTGCTACCTCCCAACGCAGCTCTGACAGGCGCGCTCAAAGAGTCGTCGCGCTGGAAGGTGGTCTACGACGATGGCGTGGCACTCGTTTTCCGCTACCGCCGCAGCGAAGGGGAGGATCCAGTCTCGACCGCTTTGGCTGGCGGCGACAGAGGCAAGGGCAGCACATGACTGCCGGACGGACTGACGGTTGAAGAAGCCAAACGGGGAAAGACATGAATAAAAGATTCGTGGCGGTTTTGATATTTGCATTTGTGGTGGCATCGGTTGCCAGCTTAATGCTGTACAAGCTGATCGCAAACCGCGGAACCACGGCGAAGGCAGCGCCCACTACCGTGAAACTGGCAGTGGCGGTACACGATCTGGAGATGGGAACGGTTCTGCGCCGGGAAGATGTCGAATTGGAGGACTGGTCTGGAGCTGTGCCCGCCGGGGCGGCGACACGCCCCGAAGATCTGGTTGGCCGCGGGGTAATTACTAAGATCTACGCCAAAGAGCCGCTGCTGGAGAGCCGGTTGGCCGCGAAAGGCGCGGGCGGCGGGCTGGCCGCCATTATCCCGAAAGGAATGCGCGCGGTGGCGGTGCCGGTAAACGAAGTGGTCGGCGTGGCCGGATTTGTGACGCCTGGAATGCACGTGGATGTGCTCATTTCGGGAGCGCCGCCGAGTGGAACCGGCGCTCTGGGCACGCTCACGCGAACGCTGCTGCAGAACATTGAAGTACTCTCCGCCGGACAGGATTTCAAAAAAGACGCGGAAGGCAAACCGATTGCAGTACAGGTTGTAAACCTGCTGGTCACGCCGGAGCAAGCCGAGCAACTCAGTTTGGCCAGCCATCAAACGACGATTCAACTGGTGCTGCGGAACCCGCTCGATCAAGACAAGGCTCAGCCGCCCGGCACGGCGCTGGCGAACTTGTTTACAGGCACGCGCGTGAAAGCGCCGGCGTCTGAGGAAGAGCCGCGCCCACGGCCCAAGCCGGCGCCGCTAGTGGCGCGGGAGATAGCACCGCCGCCTCCTCCGAGGAGAGAGGCGCCTTTCACTATGGAGATCATCTCCGGTACGAAACGCGTCGAGACCAAATTCGACGGCAGCACGGAGGGCAAGTAGGTGAGAGCGGCATTATGGCGTTTCAGGCCACCGCTCCCTGGCGGTCGCGGCTCGGTAACTTGCTTGATGGTGAGCGTAGCCATGTTGTGGGGTGCTCCGCAGGACCCAGCGCCGCAGAACGACGGTGTACCAACCCCCAGCAAACTGGTGGTGACCGTCGGCAAGACCCTGATCATCGATAGCCCGGTGAACATCCAGCGCGTTTCGGTGGCGAATGGCGACCTGGTGGACGCAGTTGCAGTGAATCCCAAAGAGGTGGTGATTAACGGTAAGGGCGCGGGTGAAACCTCACTCATGATCTGGCAGCAGAACGGCAGCCGGATGCTCTACGATCTCACGGTGCGCATGAGCCCGGTGCGGCTCGACGCCGTGCGGCACCAGCTAGCGCTGGAATTCCCCGATGCGACCCTGGATGTCACTTACGAAAACGACACGGCCTTCGTGCGCGGCACGGTGAAAGATGTGGTGTCGGCCGATCGCGTCATGGCGATCGCCTCCACGCTGGGGAAAGCCGTCAACCTGCTGCGTGTGGACGTACCGCCCACCGAGGCGCAGGTTCTGCTCAGAGTCCGCTTCGCCAATGTGGATCGTAGCGCCAGTTTAGACTTGGGGCTCAACCTGGCGAGCAAAGCCTTCAACCAGGACACCAACGTCACGACGGGCCAATTTCCGGGCGTCAGTGTCAACAATAACGGTACCTTCAGCTTGTCAGACGCTCTGAACATCTTTCTGTTCCGGAACGATATCAATCTGGCCACGACCATTAAGGCGCTGCAAGCCAAGAACCTGTTGGAGATGCTGGCCGAGCCCAATGTGCTGGCGATCAATGGCAAGCAGGCCAGCTTCGTGGCCGGTGGCGAATTTCCATTCCCCATGCTGCAAGGGGGCGCGGGGGTGGGGGCAGTAACCATTGCGTGGCGCGAGTTCGGCGTGCGGCTCAACTTTATGCCGCAAGTCACGGCACGCGGCACCATCCGCCTGCAAGTGGCCCCGGAAGTCAGCTCGCTCGATTATTCCAATGCGGTCACGTTCGAAGGATTTACGATTCCCGCTCTGTCCACGCGCCGCGTGCTGACCGAAGTGGAGCTGGAAAGCGGGCAGAGCTTCGTCATTGGCGGCCTGTTGAACAACCAGACGACGGAGAATTTGAATAAGATTCCGGGGCTGGCGAATATTCCGCTTTTCGGAAAGCTCTTTCAAAGCAAAGCGGTGAGCCGCAGCAATTCCGAGTTGCTGGTGATCATCACGCCGGAACTGGTGCGGCCCATTCCCGCCGGCCAGGCGTTGCCGGAGCTGAAGTACCCGAGGTCTTTCATGGAGTCCAACAGCTCCATCGAAATGCGACAACCCGGTATGGATAAGACAGGGCCCGTGCCCAACCAGCCGACTACCACTACGATTCCGGTGGAGGAGTTGGAGCACGACCAGAAACAAGGCCAGGCAGCGCCCAACGCGGCAATGCCGCAATTCCAGTTATTGCCAGTACCAGTGCCGCAAGCGGCTCCTTCGCCGAATCCGGGCTTGACTCCTCCGCCCCTGGCCTCGACGGCGAATCCGGGAGGCGTGGCGGCAAAGTGATGCAGGTTTCGCTGGGACCTTTATGTATCCACTGACCATCGGGCTGGCGATCGAAAACCGGGAGCTCATGGAGCAGGCTCAAAGTTGCCTGGCGGGGCTGCCGTTTCGGGTAATCGTGGAGCACCAGGATATCGGAGACCTGACCAATTTCCTGGACCGGCTGGAGCGGATGCGGCCGGACGTGGTGCTGGTGGATATTACCGGCTGGAAGGAGCCGTTGGAAGGGTTGGCCGCCTCGATTCGCAACGCGGCGGGCGACCCGATGATCATCGCACTGCACAAGGTGGCGGACGCGGAAACGATTCTCGCCTCCTTGCGCGCAGGCATCAACGAGTATCTGTATCCACCGCTCAAAGAGCCGCTGCGCAAAGCGCTGGAAAAGCGCTCGGCGGAACGGAGCCGTAAGCGGGATGGCGGCACTAAGGGGGCGGGGAAAAGCTATGCCTTTCTTTCCGCGAAGGGCGGATGCGGGGCCACCACGGTGGTAAGCCATGTCGCGGCTGAATTGGGACGGCAGAACCAGAAGGTTCTGCTGATGGACCTCGATATGGACGCCGGGCTGATCGGATTCCTCACCAAGACCAAGTCCGTGTATTCCATTTTGGATGCCATTAATAATTTGCACCGGCTCGATATTTCGTACTGGAAGGCGCTGGTGTCCAATGGCATTCCCGGAGTTGAAATTGTTGTCTCACCCGCGGCCCTGGCCTCCAAGCAGCAGCTCAAAGACGATCAAATCAAGAATGTGCTCGGGTTCGCACGCCCGCACTACGATTGGACGCTGGTGGATCTGGGAAGAAGCTTGAGCCGCTTCGGTATGTCCGCCGTCGAAGAGCTCGATGAGACGTGCATCGTCACGACGCTGGAAGTGCCCGCGTTGCACCAGGCCAAGCAGATCATCCAGACGCTTCTGGATGGCGGGTACGGCAAGCAGCGCATTAAGTTGATCCTGAATCGCGCGCCTAAGCGCCTCGATATTACACCCGCCGAATTGGAGAGGATGCTGGGGGTTCCGGTTTTCGGCACGGTTCTGGACGATTACCCCGAGCTTTATGAAACCTACGCCGAGGGGCGCATGCTGACGCGCACGTCGGAATTGGGAAAGAGCCTGGCCCGCCTGGCCATGAAACTCGGCGGCCTGGAAGAGGAGACCACCAAGAAGCGCTTCGCGCTATTCGGATAAAACCTATGGCAATCGCACTGGACAAAACAGCCGCGCCGAATCAACAGCGCGAGACGGGCTGGGTGAACCGCCTGTTCAACCGGGAAGGCTACACGCCGGAGTACCAGGAGCTGAAGTTCACGCTTCACCGCAAGCTGCTCGACCGGATCAATCTGGAAGCGCTTTCGTCGATGGCCGGCGAGCGCGTACGCGCCGAGATCCGGGCGGCGGTGGCGAAGCTGGTGGAAGAAGAAAAGACGCCGCTCAGCCTCGTCGAAAAGGACCGCGTAATTGAAGAGATTCTGGACGAAGTCTTCGGGCTCGGCCCGCTGGAGCCGCTGCTGCAAGATCCGACCGTAAGCGACATCCTGGTGACCACGCCGCGGCTGGTGTATGTGGAGCGCGGCGGCAAACTCTACCGCACGCCGGTGGAGTTCAAAGACGATGCGCACCTGCTGCGCATTATCGAGAAGGTGGTTTCGCGGGTGGGACGGCGCGTAGACGAATCTTCGCCGCTGGTGGACGCCCGCCTGCCCGACGGATCGCGTGTGAACGTGGCGATTCCGCCGGTGGCGGTAGATGGTCCGCTACTCTCCATCCGCCGCTTCGGCCGGCATGGCTTGAAAGGCGAGGACCTGGTAGCCAAACTGGCGCTCACCGACGGCATGCTGGAACTGCTCAAGGCCAGCGTGAAGGCGCGGCTGAACATACTGATTTGCGGCGGCACCGGCGCAGGTAAAACGACTCTGCTGAACGCGCTTTCTTCTTATATTCCGGAAGACGAGCGCATCGTAACGATCGAAGACGCGGCCGAATTGCGGCTGCAACAGACGCACGTGGCGCGCATGGAAACCCGGCCGGCCAACGTGGAAGGGGTCGGCGCGATCCACATTCGCCAACTGGTGATCAATGCTCTCCGTATGCGGCCCGACCGCATCATCGTTGGCGAGGTTCGCTCGGATGAGGCCCTGGACATGTTGCAAGCCATGAACACGGGCCATGACGGATCGCTCACCACGATACACGCCAATACCCCTCGCGACGGCCTGGGGCGCCTGGAAGTCATGGTCGGCATGGCGAATGCCAATATGGGCATCCGTTCCATCCGGCAGCAGGTGACTTCGGCGGTAGATCTGTTTGTGCAGGTGGCGCGCTTCAGCGACGGTTCGCGCCGCATCACGCACATCACCGAGGTTGTGGGCATGGAGCAGGATATCATCACGCTTCAGGATATTTTCCTGTTCGAGAAGACCGGAATTGCCGAGTCCGGGAAAGTGACCGGCCGCTTCCGGGCGACGGGAATCCGTCCCAAGTTCTACGATCGCCTCAAGGCCTGCGGCATTACCCTGCCCACACAGATGTTCCAGACGGTGGTGGAGATTAACTGATGCCGCTCGGCATAATCGTCACGTTCGTCATCGTCTTCGTGCTCATCCTGCTGGCGGTGAGCGTCGGAACCAAGTTCTTCGACACCCGCCGCAAGCAGCAGATGACCAACATGCTGGAGACGGCCACCGGCGAAAAGACGGTTACCGTCACTACGCTTTTAAAAGAACTGGAACCGGACAGGCCCACCGGCATCAAGGGCCTAGTCCGCAATTTCCAATTCTCCAAGCACGCGCAGGTTCAGTTGCAGCAGGCGGGCTTAAGCTGGTCGTCCACGCGCTTAATGGCGGCCATGGCCTTGGCGGCTATTCCCGGATTGGGATTGGGCTCGCTGCTGCCATTCCTTCTGAACGGTCCAACCACCGCCATCGTGCTGGCTGGAACCTTCGCGGTGACGCCCTACTTAGTTGTGCGGCGGAAGCGCACCAAACGGCTCGCCCAATTCGAAGAGCAGTTCCCCGAAGCGCTGGATTTTCTGGCGCGCTCGATGCGTGCCGGCCATGCATTCACCATCAGCCTGGAGATGCTGGGCGATGAACTGGCCGATCCCCTGGGTCAGGAGTTCCGCACCCTTTTCAACGAGCAAAACCTGGGAGCGCCGATAGACCTGGCGCTGCGCAACTTCACGGACCGCGTGCCTTTGTTGGATGCTCGCTTTTTCACTTCGTCGGTGCTGCTACAGAAGCAGACCGGCGGCAATTTGAGCGAAATCCTTACGCGACTAGCTTGGGTCATCCGCGAGCGTTTCCGGTTGAAAGGGCAAGTGAAGGCCGCTAGCGCGCACGGCCGGCTCACGGCTACCATTCTGACGCTGCTACCCGTGGCCACGATGCTGGCGCTGCTGGTGGTGGCCCCCGGTTACCTGCAGGGCATGGCCAACGATTCCGACGGCAAGATGATGATTGGCGGCGCGATCGTTGCCCAGATTCTGGGCAATTTCTTCATTAAGAAGATCATCAACATCAAGGTGTGACATGAATCATCCGCTGCTGCTTTCGGTTTGCGCATTCCTGGCCTTGATGGTGGCACTGACCGGTGTCGCCTACCGCCTGTTCTATAAGCCCGGCCGGGTCCTACGCCAGCTTGGCACCCCCGTAATTACCGAAGGGCCCGGAATGATTGCGGAGGTTTCCGAACCGGAAGCCAGCACTATTGTTTCGGTGCTGCACCAGATTGGGTCCAAGATCCCTTCGTCGGAAGGCGACGTCGCCTTGCTGAAGACCGACTTAATCCGAGCCGGGTTTCGTTCGGAAAATGCGGTTCCCGTCTTTTTCGGGATTCGGATTTTCGCTACGCTCATGATGCTCGTGATCGGCCTGGCAATGCAGAACCGGGTTCCCGACAATCCGGTCATGCGAGTGGCGCTGATCGTATTTTCCTGCGCGGCCGGCTGGATTCTGCCCAAATTCTTTTTGGAAAAAAGAATGGCCAAGCGCCAGGAGATCGTCCGGCTGTCGCTGCCCGACGCGCTCGATCTGCTGGTGGTCTCGATCGAAGCCGGGCTCGGGTTGGACCAGGCAATCCAGCACGTGGCGCGGGAACTATCCGTGAGCCATCCCGAGCTAAGCGAGGATCTCTCGTTGGTAACTCTGGAAATGCGCGCCGGCAAGCGCCGCTCCGAGGCGCTACGCAACCTCGCGGAGCGTACCGGCGAAGCGGAAGTGCAGAAACTGGTGGCGATCCTGATTCAAAACGACCGCTTCGGCACCAGTATGGGCGAATCGCTGCGCCAACACTCGGATTTCTTGCGGACGCGGCGCCGGCAAGAGGCCGAAGAGCGCGCCGGCAAGGTCGGCGTGAAGCTGGTCTTTCCGATTTTCTTTTTTATCCTGCCGTCGATGCTAATCGTTGCGGCGGGCCCCGGCATTTTGCAGATTTTTAAATACCTGCTCCCCATGATGAAAAACATGGGAGGCGGATAAGAAAGGAGAAACACCATGAACAATTCGATCGTGCAAACGTTCATCTGGCTTTCGGCGGGAGGGATTCTCTTCCTGTTCATGCGGCGTCGAAAGAGCCGGAAAGCGCAACGTTAAGGAGAGAAGATCATGATGGTCGCACTGCAAGGAGCTATCTGGCTGGGTGCGGGAGTGACACTTGTGATGTTGCTCTCCCGCCGGCGGAGACATCAAACGGGCCGGTAGACGGGACAGAAAGCGCTCCCGGCCTTCGGCCGGTTGGCAGGCTGAAGCCTGCCCCACCATACTTATGTCGCTCGAAATGCTGATCGCCACGCAGAACCGCGATGGCGGCTGGCCCTACGTCCGGGGTGTCTCCTGGACCGAGCCAACTGCCTTCGCGGTTCTGGCCATGCTTGCCACCGGCCAAACGGAACGAGCGCGCCGGGGATTGGCATGGCTGAATTCGATGCAACGGACGGATGGCGGCTGGGCGCCCCAGGCTCAGACCGACCAAAGCACCTGGGTGACCGCGCTGGCGGCTCTCATTCCGCCCGAACACCTCGGCCGGCAGTCTCATGCGCAAGCCATTCGTTGGCTTGCATCCGTGACCGGGGAAGAATCCACGCTACTCTACCGGGTTCGGGAATGGCTGCTGGGCGAATCGCGTGATCCCGACCAGGCGTTTCCGGGCTGGCCGTGGGTACCGGGAACGGCGGCATGGGTAGCGCCCACTACGTTCGCGATTCTGGCGCTCGATCAGGAATGCCGGCGGAGTGAGAATACCGCGTTGCGGCAGCGCGTGGAAGCAGGCAGGCATTTTCTGCTGCTGCACATGTGCCGCGAAGGAGGATGGAACCACGGTTCGGTTAGGCCGCTGGGCTTCGAATCGCGACCGTATCCCGAGACCACGGGCCTGGCGCTGGCAGGATTGCGCGGCGTCGCTTCCCCGGAAATCGCCCGGGCGCTAAACAGGGCGAAACGGTTTTACGCCGAATGCCACTCGCCGGACGCGTTCAACTGGCTGCGCCTCGGATTACTCGCCCACAATGCCCTGCCGGAAGCACGGCCCGGTCTGCAGCCGCGCACGATCCTGGAGACGGCGGTCGATCAGATCGCGAACGCCGCGGTCGGCGGGAGGAACTGGATCTTCGCATGACTCGGCCACCGCGATTCACCAGGCGCGCGCTACTGACCGGTTTGGCGCCGGGCGTTTTCTGGTCGAGCTGCCAGCAAACTCGGCCGATCGTGCCGGCCAGAGTCTCGATCGTTCGGGCGCCCGCTTACGATCAGCGAATCTACGAGACGATCCGGCGCCTTGTGGCGGAGCACGCGCCCAACGTGCGAGGCCGGAGCGTGCTGCTCAAGCCCAACCTGGTGGAATTCGAACCGGGAACCTCCATCAATACCCATCCGATGGTAGTTCACGCGGTGTATGAAGCCTTTCGCGCGTTGGGCGCGGGGAAGGTGCGGATCGCGGAAGGTCCCGGGCACCGGCGCAACACGCTGGACCTGGCCGAGGCCGCCGGATACTTCGATGTGATTCCTCATTTCGAAGATGTATTCACCGATCTCAACCTGGGTGACGTCACGCGCGTGCTCCTGCCGCACCAGTTCTCCCGGATTTCGAAGCTCTATCTGCCCAACACAGCGCTCGAGGCGGACCTGCTGGTGTCGCTTCCCAAAATGAAGACGCACCACTGGGTGGGCGCAACGCTATCGATGAAAAACCTCTTCGGAACCGTGCCAGGTGGAGTCTACGGGTGGCCGAAGAACATTCTGCATTGGTCGGGCATCGAGGAGTCTATCGCCGACCTGTACAATGCATTCCCGCGCACATTTGCCCTGGTGGACGGAATCACCGGCATGGAAGGCAATGGACCGATCCAAGGAGTTCCGAAGCCTGCCGGCGTGCTCGTGGCCGGCGGCGATTTGCGGGCAGTGGATGCCACCTGCTGCCGCATCATGCGCATTGACGCAGCGCAGATTTCCTATCTGCGGCTGGCGGCCAGGGATGAGGCACGGTTGACGGAGCCGAACATTCATCAAAACGGCGAGAGCATCGCTTCGGTTTCAACACCGTTCCAGCTTATTTCCGAGTTCCGGCACCTGCGGCTGGAGAAGGCCTGATGCGCCGCGTCCTGATATCCGCCGCAGTACTGGTCCCGTGCTATTGGCAGCCGCGTATTCAGGCGGGCGACCTGGGGAGCCACATCTATAATGCCTGGCTGGCGCAGTTGATCGAGAGCGGGCGCACGACGGGGTTGCGCATTGCTCCGCAAACCACCAACGTTCTGTTCGACCTTTTGCTGGCCGGCTGGCTGCGGTTGTGGGGTTCGGATTGGGCGCAGCGCGTGGCCGTATCGCTTGCGGTGCTGATCTTTGTCTGGGGAGCATTCGCATTCCTCTCCGCAGTCGCGGGCGGCAGGCCGCGGCACATGCTGCCCTGCATCGCCATGCTGGCCTATGGTTGGGTGTTCCACATGGGTTTTTTCAATTTCTACCTCTCGCTGGGCTTATGTTTTTGGGCGCTCGCCATGGCTTGGGAGTCCATGTGGGGCGGACGCCTTCGTCCGCGGCGGGCCCCCTGGCCGGCCATTGATGGAAGCGTATCGCTGGTGTTTCCGCGGGCGGACGGGCCCGGGGGGACCCGTGCAGACCAGGGGGTCTGCCCCACGCGACGGATGCCTCTCGCGGCCGCCATGCTCTTGCTGGCATACACCGCGCACGCGTTACCGGTGCTGTGGGCCGTGGGGCTAATGGCCTATGTGTGGGCGGCGCGCAGGCTCTCACCGGCGGCGCGCGTGCGGCTGCTTCTGGCCGTACTAGGCGCGCTTGCTGCGATGCACCTCCTGGTCCGCGCCAGGATGTTCTCCGTTTGGTCCATTAGCCAGCTCTCGTTAGTAACGGGAGCCGATCAAGCGTGGGTCTTCGATGCGAAATACGGCTTCCTGTCGGTCGCGATGCTGCTCATCTGGGCAGTGCTTGCCCTGGAGATGGCTCGCCGGCTGGGATGGCGAGAGATGCTGTCGGACACAGGGTTTCAACTCTGTGCGTTATCCGCGGGCGCGGTGGCGCTTTTGCCGGGCGCGGTGCTCATTCCTGGATATCAGCACGCGTTGGTCTACATCGCGGAGCGGATGTCCCTGCCGGCGGGCGTCTGCATCTGCGCGGTCTTGAGCCTGGCCAAGCCGCGCGGTCTAAAACGGTATGGGCCCGTGGCCGTAGCGCTGGTTTACTTCGGCTTTCTGTTTCACGATGAGCGGGCACTGAACCGGTTCGAAGACCGCATGAGCAGCGCCCTGGCGGAACTGCCAGCGGGGCAGCGAGTGGTTAGTCCTATCGTCGATCCGGGTCTGCGCGTGAATGCGCTGGCACACACGGTCGATCGCGCATGCCTGGGCCGGTGCTACAGTTTTGCGAATTATGAGCCTTCCACCGCGCAGTTTCGTATTCGCGCCGTTTCCGAGAATCCGTTTGTGGTGAAGAATTATGGCGATTCGTGGGATCTGCAGAATGGACGCCACGTGGTCCGGGAGGACGAGCTACCGATGTTTAAGATCGCCATGGATCCATCCGGCCAAATGAGCCTGGAGAGTTTAAAGGTAGGAAGTTTATGCGGAAGTACTTTATGGGAAGTTTTGCAGAATCGGGCGCCGCGCAGTTAACTCTGCGTCGCCTTTTGGTGGACGGCAGCCTGATCTTGGGGTTCCTCGCGACCTCATCGTGGCTGCTTTGGAAGTAGCGGGTTAGCGCAAACCCGGTGCGTGCAGGATCACCACGAGGTTCCACACCACCAGTCCGCCATACCAGTAGCTGATCCAGCGGATCAGTTTCTCCTTCTTCAGATAGAGGCAGAACCCCGCCAAGCCGAGCGCGCAGACCTTCGAAAGAATCACGCCCACGGCAGGACCGGCGTGCATCAGCACGCGGATGAACGGGCTCGCTTCGGCCGCCCCCAGGCGGAATCCCAATAGCGTGGTCAGCAGGTCGAGCACCTGAAGATAGATGAAAGTGAATAGCAGGCTCATTAGTTCGACCCCAATTGTAGCCGGAATCCGGAAGCACAAAGTGAGGGTTTTGTACTGGCTGTACCGGTGGTTGGATATGGGCGAGAGCCGCATCTTTGTGGACCTCGAGGCGCGACTTCGGCCGCGCGTCCGCCGTTCGTAACTTCCTTGTATTTGTGGGTTATCTGGACATTTTGTACAATAATATTTTGGTGGAGGTGGGTCTTCTCGAGTAGTGGACGCGCCACAATCTTCGGTCCCGTAGCACTTCAAACAGCCTCTCGCGCCCTTTTTTCCCTTCTGATTCCCGATGATTGCCGGATCTGCGGAACCCCTTTACAGGAGATCTCCCGAGTCCCGCTCTGCCCGGACTGCCTGCGCCCGCCGGAACCGTTCACGCCGGAGTACTACTGCAGTTGCTGCCGGACGCCATTCCAGAACGCGTTTCCGTTAGACGAGCAGGGGCGTTGCGCCCTGTGCCGTAACGGTCTGCGCGGCTTCGACGCGGCTTACAGCTTCGGAGCCTACGAAGGGCTGCTACGCGAGTGGATTCACCTGTTCAAGTATGGCCGCGTACGGACTATGCTTCGGCCTTTGGAAGAGCTGCTGACGGCTGCTTTGCCGGCTGAAGAAGCGGTGGATGCGGTTGTTCCGGTTCCGCTGCACTGGCGCAGGCGCTGGCAGCGGGGATTTAACCAATCCGAGTTGCTGGCGCGCGGCATGGCGCGCGAGCGTGGAATCCCGCTGATTCGGGCCCTTCGCCGGGTGCGCCATACCGATACGCAAGCGGGGCTTAGCCGCACCGCGCGGCGGGGGAATGTGGCTGCCGCGTTTCGAGCGCGGCACGAGCGAGCCATCGCCGGCAAGCGGGTTTTGCTGATTGATGATGTGATGACGACCGGTTCCACCGCGGCTGCCTGCGCGCACATTTTGCGGCGCGCGGGAGCTGCACGGGTTGTGCTGCTAACCGTGGCGCGGGCCGACCGGAGAATCGAGTTTTCCACGGAGGGGAGTGTGGGGAATGCCTAGCGATCGACTGCAGAAACCTGTGCTTGTGCTGAATGCCAGCTATGAGCCGATCAATATTTGCGCGGCCCGCAGGGCGTTAGTGCTGGTACTGAAAGGCGTGGCGGCCGCCGAGGAAGAGTGCTTGCATGCCGTGCATTCGGCGCGGTCGGCCGTGCGGCTTCCCTCCGTAATCCGCCTGCTGGAGTACCGCCGCATTCCGCACCAGACACGGGCCCTCTCGCGCAAGAATATCCTCATGCGCGACCGCTATACCTGCCAGTATTGCCATCGCACCATGCCTTCTGGCGAACTGACGCTGGATCACGTGATTCCGCGCTCGCGGGCCGGGGAATCGGCTTGGGAGAACCTGGTCGCCTGTTGTCACCCCTGCAACAACCGCAAAGGGAACCGTACACCTGAAGAAGCCGGCATGAAACTGGCGCGCCAGCCCCGTCCCTTCAGTTTGCACACCAGCCGCCACCTGATGCGGATGCTCGGCAAGGGCGATGCCCAGTGGCGAAAGTACCTGTTCTACTAACCGTCATCCGGGGTACTGACCAATACAGGATTGTATGATTTAGTACGCGGAAATTGCCGCAAGATCCTGTATGCTGGCGCAAGTAGATGAGCAGCTTGTTCTCAGCTAAAGCTCACCGTGTAGTGTTGGTTGTGGACGACGACCCCTTTGTCTTGAGATCTGTCTGCTCCATGCTCACGCATGCCCGCATGGTCGCTTTAGGCGCGGATTCCGCCGAAGCTGCCCTGAGCCTGGCTACGTTGCGCAAGGCGCGGATTGACTTGCTGCTTTGCGATGTGATCCTTCCGGGACTCAGCGGTCCCGATTTGGCCCAGGAGTTTCTGCAATTCCACCCGGAGTCTCGCTGCCTGTTCATGGCCGGCCTGCCTGACACGCCCGAAATCTCGAAAAAGATACTGGCCCGCGGTCTGCCATTCCTGCCCAAGCCGTTCCTTCCTACGACCCTGGTGCAGAAGATCCGCGACGTGTTGGGCAGCGAGCCCGGCGCGACCATGGCGGCCCGCGCGTAAACGGCTCACAAAATCACCGGCGGCAAAATGCGACCGCCGGCACTCGTGCAGCACCTACCAGCGCCCGATTTCGTGCCGGTCATAAGCCGCGCGCATCGCGCGCAGTTGCTCCACATCATTCCACAGCGCGTCGCGCTCCCGGCCGCTGAGCCGGTTGTTGTCGAGAACATGTTGGATCGCCGCGATGGATTGATCCAGATCGCCCTTATCGAACTTGCCGCGGCTCCAGTCTCCCGCGAAGTTGCGCAGTTGATGCTCCGCGTGGGTCAGGCGGTCTCGATCACTGTCGCGCAAGCGCCACACGCTATAGCCGCGGTTCAGATCTTCGTGAACCCGATCCACCAGCGCCGAGACCGCGTCGGGCCGGTAAGGGCCATCCGGCCGGCCATACTGCGCTTGCGCGAAAGCGGCGCTACTGATGATTACCAAACAACCTGTGGCGATTCGCAATGTGAGTCTCATGCCAAGCTCCTGATGGCACAGACGCGACGTCGCGCGGCTTCGTTTCCCCGCCAGCCGGTGGTGTGCCGTGTCATACTCCGGTCTGGGAGGTCCCCCGGTGGAAGATCAAGAGCGGCCAGCTTATTGCGCCACATTCCGCAACTTCGAGTTGCGCATCTGCGAGTCCAACGGGCGCTATCTGTGGACGATTACCGATTCGGAAACCGGCAGCCAAACCGCGCAGGCAGAGGTTGCCGGTCTGGAGAATGCCATGGTCGGTGCAGCAGAAGCAGCGGGCGCGGACTGGGGCTCGATCCGCTGGCGCAGCAATCGATCGGACGATTAGCCCCGCGCCAATCAGCCGCGAACGTATTTATTGAACCAGCCGATCGTGCGCTGCCAGGCCAGATCGGCGGCAGCTTTGTTGTAGCGCTCCGGTGTCGCATCGCAATTGAAGCCGTGAACCGCGTCCGGATAAATGTATCCTTCGTGCGGCACGTTTGCTGCCGTCAAAGCCTTGTCATAGGCCGGCCAAGTGGCCGCCAAACGCGTGTCCAGCGCGCCGTGGTGTACCAGAATCGCCGCCTTGATCTTGGAAATGTCGTCTGCGTTGGGCACGGCGCCATAATACGGCACGGCGGCCGCCAGATTCTCTCCAAGGCGGACCGCTAAGGTGTTGGCTACACCGCCGCCGAAACAGAACCCCGTGGCGCCGATCTTACCCGTGCAATCGGACCGCGCCTTGAGCCACAGCGCCGAAGCTATGAAATCCTCGGTCCTCTTGTTGCCGTCGAGTTTATTGAACATCTGGCCGCCGCGGTAATCGTCGCCGGGATAGCCGCCCAATGAAGTCAGGGCGTCGGGAGCGAATGCCATGAAGTTGGCGAGCGCGAATCGCCGTGCAATGTCCTCGATATGCGGATTCAGGCCGCGGTTCTCGTGGACGACGATAATACCGGGCAATTTCGCAGGCATGGCATCTCGCGTATCGGCACTGGCCGGCCGCACCAGGTATCCCTTGATGCTGCCGTTCCCTTGCGGCGAGGGCACCGTCTCGTAGGTGGCTTTGATGCGGTCATCGTTCTTGGCCACCTGTTGCCCAAGAGCGTAGTTCGGCATCATCGCTTCAATCAAGGCGGCGGCCGTCAATCCGCCCACGGCCATTCGCTGCACTCCGTCCATAAAATCCCGGCGGCTGATCTCGCCATGGATGAAAAGGTTGTAGAGTTGGATCGCTTCCAAGGGTAGCTTCGGTTTCATGGATGCCAGGCTCCTTTCAGATCGCGTGGTTCTAGAGAGAATATCACGGCCAGCCGGGAAGGGCAGACGAATACTTGCCAGTCATCGGGGACAATTGTGACAGGGGCGCGTCGGCCTCCTGAATTGGCGGGGCCTATTGAAAATGGATATTCTGGTGCCCGGGGCGGGAATCGAACCCGCACTCCCGTTGCCGGGAAAAGGATTTTAAGTCCTTTGCGTCTGCCGGTTTCGCCACCCGGGCTTTTGGCTAAGCAAGCACAGAGTAAGCAGCTATACCCGCCCGCTCAAGGCTGCGTGCCCATGGACTTCATTATAATGAACGCGTCGCCCAAGATTCTCCAAACGGAGATCCCGCGTGGGAGGCGTCGGCCGCAATCGATCTAGCGATGGAGCGCAGACGGCAAGACCGTCCGCGCCACAATCTACTCTTCTCAATCCTAAACGGCAGTCTCAATTATGTTATGATACCCGGCAATCCGAATATGGCCGTTGGAAATCGATTTTAGGAGAGACTCCATGCGAAGACTAGTCCTATTGATGATTGCCGCCATTATCGCTCTGGCGTGGATGGCGGAGGCACAGCAATCCGGTCCATACCAGGTGCTCAAAAAGGCCCGCGTTGGCGGCGAGGGCGGATGGGATTATATCTATGCGGATTCGGCCGGGCGGCGGCTGTACATTCCCAGGCGCGGCACGCCTGCCGTGGCAGCCACGGAAACGCGGCCAGCATCCGAGGCCGTTCCGACCAGGCTCTCCATCTACAATCTCGACACTCTGGAATTGGCCGGCGAGATTGCCGGCGTCGGGGGACAGGGCGCCGCAGTCGACCCGACGTCCGGCCATGGCTTCACCAGCAGTAAACCGATCACGATGTTTGATACGAAAACCATGTCGGTAATCAAGACGATTGATGCGGGCGCCGCCCAGCCGGACGGAATCTATTTCGATCCCTTCAATCGCCGGGTCTACGTATTCAGTCATCCGACCAAGGACGCAACCGTCATCGATGCGAACGATGGTACGGTGCTCGGAAAGATCGATCTCGGTGGCGTTCCAGAGCAGGGCGTGGGCGACGGCAAAGGCATGCTGTATGTCGTGATGCAGGATGCTCAAGGCAGCGTCACCGCTGTGGACGCGAAGACCATGAAAGCGGTCGCGCACTACCCTTTGGGCGATATCGGCAGATGCAACGGTCTGGCCCTGGACGCCAAGAATGGAGTCCTGTTCGCAGCGTGCGCCAGTTCGGGAAATCCGCCGGCCCAACCGGCGCAGCCGAAGATGGTGATTCTCAGCGCGGCGGACGGCAAGATTCTGGCCACGCTACCGCTCGCAGGCGCGTCCGACGGCGCTGTATTTAATCCGGCAACGATGGAAGCGTTCAGTACTCAAGGAAACGGCACGTTGACCGTAATCAAAGAGAATAGCCCGTCTAGTTTCGAAGTCGAGCAGAACCTGGAAACCATGAACGGCGCGCGGACCATCACGCTCGATACCAAGACAAACCACATCCTGACGATGAGCCAGGAGCGGGGGCCGGCGCCCGCCACACCACCTGCCGAAGGGCGCGGGCGTGGCGGGTTTGCGCCGCCGGTTCCGGGTTCGTTTACGATTCTGGCAATCGGAAAATGACGGGCGATGTTACTTTTGAACGGTCGAACTTATAGATTTCGATGAATCCTGCATGGATTCATTGAAGGTACTGTTTGAACCATTCGAGGACCGGTTTCATCGCTTCATCTGTCCTCTTCCCATACACGTCAAAGTGTACGCCGCCTTTTAGTGTGAAGAGCTTTTTCGGTTCCTTAGCCTTATTAAATAATCTATCGGCGTCATCAGCCTCGAGCTCGTCCTTCTCCGCTTGTACGAAGAGAATTGGTGTGGGAGACACCTTGTCAATAATCTCTTCCGGTTTGTAGTCCAGCCACCCATCCACAGTTGCCAGAGTTGTTACGTTGCCTTTTTCCTTTTCCACCTGTTCCGCACTCTTCAAGGAAGAGGTCAGATCCGGAGGCATGATCAGTACCGAATCGGTTCCCTCTTGCAAAAACCCACGGAACTCTTTGGACTTGCCAGTCAACGCCCTGTTAATCCTGTCCTCGCGAACTTTTTGCATGAGAGTTGCCCACTCCTGCTCGGTTCGAAATCTTCGCATTCTGCGCTCGCCCTCACCGACCAGAACCATTGAGGCAACTGCCTTAACTCGCCGGTCCAGAGCTGCTATGTAGGCTACTTCTCCGCCTCCCAAACTTACACCTAACAAGGCGATTTGGTCAGGGTTCACTCCCGGTCTTGATTGCAAGTAGGATATGGCGTTTCTAGCATCATAAATCTGTAAATAGGGAATCACCTCGCCACGGACGCCTTCGCTCTCTCCGAATCCTCTAAAATCCATAGTTAGAGCTACAAACCCACCTGCGTTCAACTCTTCAGCGAACCCAGGAAAGAAAGCGTCCGCAGTGCTCATGAAGCCTGGCACAAGCAGGACAGCAGGAAAACGTTTTCCTACTGGGGCATTGTCAGGCGTAGCAAGTATTCCGGACAGTTTTAGACCGTCACTGTAATAGCTTATTCTCGTCTTCATCGAATCAATGGTATAAGGACCCGCGCAAAGAAAGCAAGCTAAAACACTTCTGGCCACGGGTTAGCTGGGACAGACTTCCCTACATTCTCGAATTCCACTCAGAAGCTGTACTTCAGCGCAAATTGGATGAGCCTCGGGTTCACGCTGGTGGCGGTGATGACTCCGAAAGTGGTCGGCGTGGAGACGGCGGTGCCGGGATTATTGAACTGCGCGTGGTTGAAGGCGTTGAAGAACTCTGCCCGGAATTGCACCGATTGCCGCTCCCGGAAGCGGGTCATCTTTACCAGCGACATATCCCAGTTGAACTGGCCGGGTCCAAGCACGACGCCCACGCCGCTGTTGCCATAGTCGAAACCGTTGCCGATGGTGGGCAGTTGGCAGGCGCTCGATGCGGTGGTGTTGGCGAAGGCCGAGGAGCTGAAGAAGCCGGGGCCGCCGCTGCCTCCCCCCAAGCGCGACTTCACGTCGCCCGAAGTTGTTACGGAGCCATAAGTCACTCCGGGACACAACTGCGCCCGCCCGGCGTTTACGGCGCCGAAAGTCACGGTATTCAGGCCCGGCGACGTGGAAATCGGCCCCGACACGCCATAAATGCTGCCCGCGCGCGAATCGGTGAACGTGAGGGGCGTTCCGTTCTGAACCGCCGTCACGCCTGACACGTTCCACCCCTCCACCAATTTGCCGGCGAAGCCGTGAGGATGGCCGAGCGGTAGGTCCCAACCGTAGTTGAAGATGAGGCGCTGCGGCCGGTTGAAGTAAGCCTGTCCGTATTGCTGGGAGAGGTCGCTGGCATTGTTGTAGTTGGCGCCATAGCCGACCAGGTCGGTGAGATCCCGGCTCCACGTGTAGGAGGCCTGGAACGTCACCCCATGGCTCATCCGCTTGCGGACGGTCGCCTGCAGGCTGTTGTAATTAGTGATCCCATCGAACCCAGTGCCCTGAAAACCGCTGGCGGCGAAGCCCAGGTATGGCACGCGCAGGTTCACGTTTTGCAGCGTATTCGTAGTCTGGCCATTGATCGGGTTGCTGGGACTGGCCAGCAACGCCGTATTGTAATTGTGGTTATAGTCGGCCAGGTTGATCCCGCTGGATCCCACAAAGCCGGCGTCCAGCACCCAGTTGCGCAGAAACTCCCACTGCACGGTCAGGTTGTACTGTCGCACCAGCGGCGTATGGATGTTCTCCACGATGAATGGCAGGTTCTGATTGGAACCGACGCCGGTGGAAAAATCCACCCAGCGCGGTACGAAACCGAGGGGCACCGAGGGGAACAGGTTCTGCAGGCTGGCGGGCTGCGCGGCCGGACCCGCGTAGTCCAGCGTTACAGCGTAGGGATTACCCTGCTCGACGGAATGCACGAACAGGTTGCCGCCGATACGGTCGTAGAACAGACCCACTCCGCCGCGCACGACGAACCGGCCATCGGCCGCCGGTTGCCACGCGAAGCCGAAGCGCGGACCGAAGTTGTCATACGGTGGCCCGCTCTTTACGGGCAAGTTCCGGTTGGACTTAAGCACACCGGCCGGAACCGTACCCTGGAAATTCGAGGGCACCACGAAACCCGCCAGGGTACCGCCGGAGGTGGGGAGCGCTCCATTGAACGGGCCCTTGCCGGCCAAAGCGGCAGGCGAATTTACCGCCAGAACCTGGCTCTGCCATACGTTAGTCAGGTTGCCGTATTTGTCGCTAAGAGTTCCGTCGTATTCCCAGCGCACTCCCAGATTGAGCGTCAACCGCGGGCTAATTTTGAAATCGTCTTGCACAAACGCGCTGATGTTATTGGCGCGGTAGCCGTGAATGATGCCATCCGGCCCGCTGCGGACGCAGAACAGGCAGGACGCGATGTTGCTGAGCGGGGTACCCGTGGTGTTACCCGGATTGGCCGGCGTGCAGGTGATATCGCCGGGGTTGCATCCGGCGCGCCCTATCAGGAAGTCGGGGAAGGAAGAGATGGTCGTGTTGCCCCGTTCGATTCCCTTGAAGACGATATCCCAGTTGATGTGCTCCGCCTCAAAGCCGGCGCGCAAGGTGTGCTTCCCGTGCGACCAGGAAATGGTGTCCGAAATTTGAAACTGATCCGTCGGATCGAACACATCGTCGCCGATACCGCCGCCGAGATTGAAGAGCCCCTGGATGGTGATGGGATTCATGATGTTAATCGCGGGATTGATCGGCGTCATGCCTAGCTGCGTGGCTGTATAAGGGACTCCGTCAGTAAACACAGCGATATTGCGCTGGTAACTGAGCCGCCCCTCGTTCACCAGGCTGTTCGTCAGGATGGAAGTGAGCTTCAGGACGCCATTGGTGTTAGCGTAAAGCGCGTTCGCGGGGGTGCCGGGCAGCTCGCCGTTGGCGTTCGTGAAATTGATGACCTGGGGGTCCTGGCTGGTGAAGAACCGGGCGGCCAGAGTCTGCTTGGCATTGATGGCGTAATCGACGTTGGCCACGGCCTGATGTTCCGTAAAATGCGCAGGCTGGCTGATGGGTGTCAGTTGGAAGTTACCGTTGGTGGAACCAGGAATATAGTAGGCGCCGTTGGGCAGCTTGAGTTGCAGAAAGTTGATGGCGACGGGGTTAATATTGGAGCCATCGCACGCCACCTGGACGCCGGTTACCCCTGCGCCCACGGTCTGATAACGTGAGTCGCCGGGGTGGTTCTGCGGGCAGAACTGCTGTCCCAGAGCGGCGCGGAAAGCGGCGGTATTCGACCGGTCCCCGGCGGGAATGGGCGGCAGCGTAGGCGTAGCGTAGCCTTGGCTTCCCACGCCATTCACCTGGCGGGTCTCCTGGTAGCTGAAGAAGAAAAACAAGCGGTCCTTTCGGATGGGGCCGCCAAAATTGCCGCCGAACTGATTCTGGTTGAGGACCTGCTTCGAACCGCCGGCGCGGTTCCGGAAGAACTCGATGGAGTTGAGAGCTTTGTTGCGGAAGAACTCATATGCGGCTCCGTGGAAGGAGTTGGTGCCGGACTTGGTAACGACGTTCACGTTCGCCCCGGGGTTCCGGCCGTAACTGGCGTCGTAAGTAGACGTCTGGATCTTAAATTCCTCGAGCGCGTCCGGATTGGGGACGCCGATCCCGGCATAGATGCCGGCGTCGGCCGCGAGTCCGTTGCCCGCGAAGTTATCGATGTTGACGCCGTCCATCTGGTAGTTGTTCTGGTTGGTGTTGGCGCCGTTGACGCTAACGTCCTGCGAGCCGCGCCCCAACAGAGCGGCATTATTGACGCTCACGTTCGCGCCCGCCGACATACTGAGAATCTGTGTGTAGTTGCGGTTGGTGAGCGGCAGCGCCGTCACCGATTGCCCCCCGACCACCGTCCCGAGCGTCGAGTTCTGGGTCTGCAGTACAGCGGCTTCGGCCTGCACGAGGATCTGCTCGGATTGCGCGCCCACATCGAGCACGCGATCGAGCACCGGCGTCTCGGTCACGTTCACCGTTACGGAAGGCACCTCGGCGGTGCGGAATCCCGTAGCAACGAAGCGGACCCGGTAGGCGGCTGGTGGCAGCAGGGTAAACCGATAAGTCCCGTCCGCGCCCGTAACCGAGGTGCGGGTCTGGTTGGTATCGATGTTGGTAGCGGTGACCGTTACGTTGGGAACCACGGCTCCCGAAGGATCGGTCACAGTTCCCGTGAGTGCGCCTGTCCCAGCCGATTGGGCCATCAGCGCAGGCAGCAACAGCGAGGTGATCACAGACAGAACGAGCAGGTGTTTGAGCATGGCGCCATCCCCTATCCTGGGCGGCAAGTATATCACCCGCTTTTTCCACCTGTCTATCGGTAGAGGACCTGCATTTCTTCGGCGCCGAGTTATCCAACGTCACGCCGCTGGGTTAGCACCACCCGAAGCGCGGGCGCGGGGGCTCGAATGCAGACCGGAGGCTTTCTCAATCTTCCACTACGTCATCGAGCTTGTAACGCGCTAGTGGGTTTTCCGGCTCGACTGGTTTTGACGATTGGAGGAAGGCGAGCACGCAAAAGATCGGAACGATCAGAATGAGCGCGAGAAGAATGTACGAGTACGGCGCATATTTGTTCAGGAATTCGCCGTCGCTCGCGAACACCCCGGTGAACCAGCCCCGTACTTTTGACGAGAGCAGCGCGAAAACCATCGCGAAAAGAAAGGAAGCCAGAATCGCCATAAACTGCCAGCAGGCAGGTTAGCAAAGCCGTTTCCCCGGAGTAAGTAGGGAGTTCCCCAGGAGAGCGTACAGTGGCCTATGCCTGGCGTTAACCGGCGACAGCTATCCACAGTCAGGTCCAATCGATTACCAATCGCAAAATATGGGTGCGCCTTCGCACACCCTACATCCGGTCGATAATTGCGTTCAGCGTACTGCTAGGCCGCATCGCTGCGGCGCACTTCGCGTCATCCGGGAAATAGTAGCCGCCGATGTCCACCGGCTTACCTTGCGCCGCCAGCAATTCGGCGGTAATCTTGCGCTGGTTCTCCGCCAACGCGGCGGCTACCGGAGCAAAACGCTGCTTCAACTCGGCATCCTCATCCTGGGCGGCGAGCGCCTTGGCCCACGCCAGTGTGAGATAGAACGTCGAGCCGCGGTTGTCGATCTCGTTCACCTTACGCGAGGGGTAGCGGGCGTCTTCCAAATACTGGCCGATGGCTTGGTCCAACGTTTTCGCTAGCACTGCCGCTCGCCGATTGCCGGTCTTCGCAGCGACGAATTCCAACGAGGGCACCAGCGCGCAATATTCGCCCAGCGAGTCCCAACGCAGGTGCCCTTCTTTGAGAAACTGCTGCACGTGCTTGGGCGCCGACCCGCCGGCTCCCGTCTCGAACATTTGGCCCCCTCCGAGCATCGGCACGATGGAGAGCATGCGGGCGCTCGTGCCCAATTCGAGAATCGGAAACAGATCCGTCAGATAGTCGCGAAGCACGTTGCCCGTGACCGAGATGGTGTCCTCGCCGCGGCGAATGCGCTCCAGCGAGAATTTCATCGCATCCACCGGCTTCATGATCCGGATCTCCAGCCCCGCAGTGTCGTGTTCGGGCAAGTACTTTTTGACCTTCCGAATGATCTCGGCATCGTGGGCGCGATCCGGGTCGAGCCAGAACACGGCCGGCGCTCCGGTGGCCCGCGCGCGCGTCACTCCTAGCTTGACCCAATCCCGGATAGCATCGTCTTTCGTTTGGCAGGCGCGGAAAATATCGCCGCGCTCGACGCTCTGTTCGAGCAGAACCCTGCCGCTCGCATCCACGATGCGAATCGTGCCGTCGGCGGGCGCCGTAAACGTCTTGTCGTGCGAGCCGTACTCCTCGGCCTTCTTGGCCATCAGCCCGACATTGGACACGCTGCCCATCGTCGCGGGGTCGAACTGTCCGTGTTTTTTGCAGTCTTCGATTATGGCCTGGTAAATGGTGGCATACGAGCGGTCCGGGATCATGGCGATCGTGTCCTGCAGTTGGTCGTCCTTATCCCACATCTTGCCGCCGTCACGGATGATTACCGGCATCGACGCGTCGACGATCACATCGTTGGGGACGTGTAGGTTCGTCTTCCCCAACCGCGAATCGACCATTGCCAGTCCGGGACCCTTGTCATAGCAGGCATGGATATCGGCCTCAATTTCGGCCTTCTTCCGGGCTGGAAGACGGTCGAGCTTGCCGATGACGTCGGCCAGCCCGTTGTTAACGTTGGCCCCGGCTTCTGTCAGCGCGGCAGCGTGCTTCTCCAGCGCATCGGCGAAATAGACCGACACACAATGCCCGAACATGATCGGATCGGAGACTTTCATCATCGTGCACTTCAGGTGCAGCGATAACAGCGCGTTGGCGGCTTTAGCCGCGGCCATTTGCTCCGCAAAGAACCTCCGCAGCGCCGCCACATTCATCACCGCGCAATCGATGACCTCGCCCTCAAGAATAGGGAGTTTCTGCTTCAGCACTTTCACCGCGCCGGCAGCATCCACAAATTCGATCTGCGCCGTGGTTCCAGCTCCTGCCGTCATGGCTTTCTCGCTGCCATAGAAGTCCTTTTCGCTCATATGGGCGACTCGCGTCACCGAACCGGACTTCGGCCAGGGTTTCATCCCTTTGTTCGGATGCTTCCGCGCGAATGCTTTTACAGAGGCAGCCGCGCGGCGATCCGAATTGCCTTCGCGCAATACGGGATTCACTGCCGAGCCCAGCACCACGCCAAACCGGGCCTGCACCGCACGCTGCTCCTCCGTGGCCGGCTCCTCCGGATAATCGGGAATGTTGTAGCCTTTGCCCCGGAGTTCCGCAATGGCATCCCGTAATTGCGGAATAGAGGCGCTGATGTTGGGAAGCTTAATGATGTTGGCGTCCGGCGTCTGCGCCAGCGCTCCCAATCGGGTCAACTCATCGGGAATCTTCTGGTCATCGCGAAGACATTCCGGGAAATTCGCCACAATTCGTCCCGCGAGCGAGATATCGGCCGTTTCGACCTCTACCCCCGTGCCCTTAAAGTACGCCCGTAGAACGGGCAGCAGTGCGTGGGAGGCCAGTGCCGGCGCTTCATCGATTTTGGTCCAGGTAATCTTGTTGGATGGCATGTATTTGTAATTCCCGAGGCCACCAGACGCTGGAATGCGAGTCAGCAGGCTGATGCCGAAGCGGGCAAACGCCTCTTTCTACGACAAGAGGTGCCCAGCTAGCACGCGCGTCGGGCGCCCGCGGGCGTCTTGGTATCCTCGTGAACAACCGTACTATATCACATGGTGCGATTTGCGGGATTTCGGGCGAGTGCCTGTCAATGCCGGCCTATCGGACCCGCGAAACACGCAGATGTGACTAGTGCCCGTACGTCTTTTCGCCGGCTTCGATGCGCACCGCCAGCTTGTTTTCCGGCGGCGGCAAGGGGCAGGTGGCATATGGCGTAAACGCGCAGGGCGGATTGTAAGCCTTATTGAAATCGAGCACGACCTGGCCGTCTTTGGCGGGATCTGTGTCAAGGAAGCGTCCCGCACCGTAGGTCTCTTTCCCGGCGGTCTGGTCCTTGAAGATGAAGAAAAGGTCTTTGGAGCCAGGATCGTCATAGACCGGCCGCAGACGATACTCCTGGCCGTGCAGACGGAACGAGACGTAGCCGGGACTATCCTCCGGTTCCGTCTGGCCGAGTATATTAGTGATCGGGATCTTCTTGGGGTCCGCAACAAATTGCGCCGTGACGCGATACTCTTCTCGCGGAGGATAGTAAAGGAGGCCGCGGAAGTCGCGCAGGAACTGGCTCTGCGGGTCCTTCAGCCGAATGCCGATCTTATCGCTGCGCTTAATAACATACAGGTGCAGCCGGTCCACGTTCACAACGTCATCGGTGTCGGGACGGATTTCGCGCGCGGCTCCGCTGGTCTTCACCGCGACCTTACCATTATGCAGTTCGAAAAGGCCCGCCTGCGCCGGGCCCGCGGGCAGTACCACATCGTTCTTGGATCCGGAGCCAAAACTGTTGGCGCCCTCGTGCAGCCAGAACAGGCCCGCCACGGTAAGCCAGCCGCCGTCGCGCTTCAAGCCGGCTTCCCGCTTCTGGCGCCACTCGGCGATTTCGGATTGATAGTTCAGCGCCGCTATCAGCGGCAGCGCGGCCAGCAAAACGGCAAGTTTGGTCATTACGGTTCTCCGGCGGATGCGATTAACTGCTCGAGCATCCCGGCAAACTCTTCCGACTTGCGGTCTACCCGCTGCTTAAGCTGGGAAAGATCGCGCTCCAAGGTGCGCAGCCGGTCCGCCAAGTGCAGACAGGCGAGCACCGCAATCCTAGTGGAATCAGCATTGGGCGCTTTGGCCGCGATGGACAGCATCAACTCGTCCACGCTGGCGGCTACCTCTTCCACCTCGCGCGGATCGCCGGCGGCAAGCAAGGTATAGGGGCGGCTCAGGATGGTAACGCGTACCGATTGTTTTTCCGAGGTACTTTCCATCCGGCTCCCGGAGAAACGCTATTCGACGTTCAACTGGTCGATCTGCCCCAACAAGCGTTCGATGCGCTGGCGGACCTGTTTGCGCTCCGCCTGCAGGGTTTTCACCTCTTCACCCAGGCGGGCAGCCTCGGCCCGGGCCTCGGCGGCTTGTTCCAGCGCCGCTTCTTTTTCAGAGCGCAAGCGGGCCACCAACTGCACTGCCTGCTGAATGCGCTGCTCCAGGCTGCCTAGCGAATCAGTTTCCTGTTCCACGGGGCTCATGCTGGGTCCTTATGCCGACTGTCCTTGTCCCAGGGCGCCTTTGGCAGCGCCCACCAACTCGCGGAAGGCGGCGTCATCATGCAGGGCGACGTCGGCCAGCACTTTCCGGTTGAGGTCCAAGCCGGCCACCTTCAGCCCGTGGACGAACTGGCTGTAGGATATCCCCGCCTCGCGGCAGGCGGCGTTGATGCGCACGATCCACAGCGCGCGGTAATCGCGTTTCTTATTCTTGCGGCCGACGTACGCGAACTTCAGACCGCGCTCAACGGCCTCTTGCGCCGCCCGGTACAACTTGCTTTTGGTTAAGAAGTAACCAGAAGCCTGTTCCAGCGTTTTCTTGCGGGAGGCTCTACGGTGAGTACCACGTTTAACTCTGGGCACGTTTGATCTCCTTATATGAATTGGCGGATCGGGCACGTGCCACGCGCGCCGTCCGCGGCAATCGCTTCCGCTAATAGGGAAGCATGCGCTTGAGCGCGGGTTGATTGGCCTCGTCGGCCACCACGTTCTTGTGCAGTTTCTTCTTGCGTTTGTGCGGCTTCGAGGTCAGGATATGACGGCCAAAGGCATGACTGCGAACCACTTTGCCTGTACCCGTCTTCTTAAACCGCTTGGCCGCACCCTTATGCGTCTTGAGTTTGGGCATAAAATCCAGGTCTGAACGGAAAGATCCGAACGGAAAGACTCAAGTATAGCATGTACTGGAGGTTACTTATATAGCAGGTACGGCTCGCGCCTCTTGACGAAGTCCGCCAGCGAGTCCACCATGCTCTGTTCGATCGCCCTGGGATCGTCCCCGGCACTCAATCGGCGAATGACTGCATCGCTGCCGATCAGTTTGCGGTCCTGGGAAAAGTCGAATTTGCCAGGATAGAGCGCCTGGATCGCGGCCGCTACTTCCAGCCCGAGGCGCGTCGAGTCGAACAGATCGCGGTTGGTGATGACGAAGCGCACGCCTTCCACTTTGCCCACCGTTGTGGGATAGACGCGCACACCGGGGATCTGCCGCTGGTTCAAACGCGCCGCCAGTTCCTGGCCGTGTATGAACGGCGCGCCGATCTGTTCAAAGGGCGCATCGGTCCCGCGGCCCACGGAGTAGCCTTTCGGAGATTCCAATTCCAACAAGGCTAAGCCTGGATATAGCGTTGCCGCGTTCAAGCTGCGCATGTTTGGAGAAGTGTCCATCCAGCGCAGCCCGGTGGAGTCCAGCCAATCGCCGCGGTGCCAATCCTTCATTTCGACGACGGTGAGAGCCGCGCCAATTTTATTTTCAGCATTGAACAGGCGCGCCAGCTCGCCCATGGTCATCCCGTGGCGCACAGGCAGGCCCGCGAAATAGCCGGTGAACGATCGGTTCCCCGCATCCAGCAGCGGCCCTTCCATGTGCGTTCCGGTGATGGGGTTGGGCCGGTCCAGCACATAGAACGGGATGTGCGCGCGGGCGGCTTCCTCCATGGCATACGCCATGGTGGTTTCGTACGTGTAGAAGCGCGCGCCGACATCCTGGATATCGAATACCAAGGCGTCCAGGCCGCGCAGCATCTCCGGCGTAGGCCTCGTGGTGTTTCCGTAAAGGCTAAAAATCTTCAGGCCGCTAGTAACATCGGTGGAATCGGAAATGCCGGGCCGATCCTCTGTGCCGGCGATACCGTGTTCCGGCGAAAACAACGCGGCCACCTGAATGCCGGCTTGCCGCATGACGTCCACATTCCTATGGCCGGCACGATCCACTCCCGTGTGATTAGTAATCAGACCGATGCGTTTCCCGCGCAGGATCTGAAAATTCTGGTCTTCCAGGAGATCCAAGCCCGTCCGCGTAGAGCCGTTGCGACCCACGTCACGATGCACGCCCGCGCCGGTGAATGTTTCGTTATAGCCGGTCAGCGTCAGTCCTTGAGCGGCGCTGCCGACGGACGCGGCGGCGATGGTGGCGACCTTGGAACGTAACGGCGTCAGGGCGGGGCGCGCGGTGGGATGTACGCTGTTGGCGAGCAGAATGACATACGTCTGACTAGCTGGATCTATCCAGACAGAGGTTCCGGTGAAGCCCGTGTGGCCGAAGGAGCCGATGGGGAACAACTCGCCGCGATTGCCGGAGAGCGGGGAGTCGATATCCCAGCCCAGACCGCGCAAAATCGGCTGATCGGGCGGACTCTGCGGCTCTGTAAACTTGCGGACGGTGAGTGGGCTGAACAGCCGCACGCCGCCAAGTTCTCCTCCATTGAGCATCATCTGGGCAAACAGAGCGAGGTCATCGGCTGTCGAAAACACGCCGGCATGCCCAGCCACTCCGCCCATGTTCCGCGCCGTCGGATCGTGGACTACACCGCGCAACGGCGGCCCGTTAGCGGTTAGGCGTTCAGTAGGCGCGATTCGCGCTATCAGTGAGGCCGGCGGCAGGAACATCGTGTCCTTCATGCCCAACGGCACGAAAATATTCTGGCGGGCATAATCCGAAACCATCTGCCCGCTTAACCGATGCACCAGTTCGCCCAGCAGTATGAAATTGATGTCGCTGTATACGAATTGCGCGCCTGGGGGACCTTGGGGCTTAGTCGTCGCGGCCAGCCGGATGCCGGTCTGATAGCCACTCCACGGATTGTTCAAAGGAACATCCGGTGCGAGCCCCGAAAAATGCGTGAACAAATTACGTATGGTGATATCGCTTTTTCCGCCCTGGAACTCGGGGATGTAATCCGTGATCTTGTCATTGAGCCGGAACTTGCCTTGCTCGAAAAGCTTCATCAGGGATGAGGTAGTGGCGACCACCTTCGTAAGCGAGGCGATATCAAAAACAGTATCCGCCGTCATGTCTTCGGGCGACGGAACGAGCGCGCGTTTACCGTAGGCTTTCTTGTAGACGATCTGGCCGTTGTGGCCGATCACTAGCACCGCGCCGGGCAGTTTGCCCTGCTCGATTGCTACGTTGATCGCGTCATCCAGGTTTTGCGATCCGCTGAAGCTCTGGGCGGAAAGAGTGGCGGCTACCAGCGCCGCGCACCAAAGTACCCGCATATGCTTATCATGATAGCGTCAGTGGGTGCCCGCCGTTTCCGAGCTGTGATCGCCGGGGCACGGCCTGGGGGTGCCTCCAATTAACCTGAATTTCGGGCAACTCGGGTTATTGGCGTTATGCCGCATTCCGCCAATCGGCAACCGTGCATCTGGACATGTTTCCAGTAACGGCCACGGGCGCGGGCGAGGGCCGAAAATTCCGGCAAGGAATCGGAAAGACTCCGCCTTTGATCGTGAAAGGCGGATAACGCCGCCGCATAGAGATCGAGAAGATGCAGCGCTTCTCCACAATTCTGGAGCGCCATTATGGACCCGAAGGTATCACATGTTCAGAAGCGAGGAAAGCGGCGGGCTGGCGCTGTGTCGTTAACATGTCAATTGTCCGGTCCAATTAACTTGCTATTTGTCCGGTCGATCTAGCGGCGGGATGCTGGAGGTTGACAACCCCAGAGAAGGTCTCGGCCGCGGCAC
>Ga0209060_10000436_pt1 | contig 79991 bp, 78 predicted proteins | sample Coa_R1_8_FD_187155 | JGI IMG/M metagenome (GOLD analysis project Ga0209060, IMG submission 187155) | Surface soil microbial communities from Centralia Pennsylvania, which are recovering from an underground coalmine fire - Coalmine... | ecosystem: Environmental > Terrestrial > Soil >... | reverse complement strand
GCGTGATGAGCGTCCCCACCCCGGCCTACCGCAACGGCGACTTCGGCACCTCCGGGTGTTTGAGTTATAACACCGCTACTAACTCCTGCAACGGCGGCAACACTCCGCTGACCAACGCTGGTGCACCCGTCGTTGACCCCGCCGGCCAAGCCCTAACTTACGGCGAAGTGTTCGATCCCACCACCACGCACCAGGTGAACGGATTCAACGTACGCAATCCCTTTCCCAACGGCATGGTCCCCGTTTCCCGCTTCGACCCCGTTTCGGCGAAGATTCTGGCCATGCTCCCTATGCCTAACGCGCCTGGGATCATTAACAACTTCCTGATCCCCTCCTACACCAACTGGACGCATACCACGAATTACTCCTGGAAGATCGATCACTCGTTGAGCCCCACCGCCAAGCTTTCCTGGTATCTCTCCCGCTACGGCTGGAACTCACCCAACGCCAACGGAATCACCGCCGACTTCACTGGATCAGTGCCTACCGGCTACCGCAACCTCACCACCCGCGTGAATTTCGATGACTCACTTAAGCCGACGCTTCTTCTGCATATCGGCATAGGTTACCTCCACCAGTACGAACCAACTATTCCCAGGCCGTTCGACGAGAATTCACTCGGCCTGCACGGATATTTCGACGAAACTCTCTTCCCCAGCATCTTCAACATGGGCAGTGCGACTACCGGCGGATGGGCCTGCTCGTCTAGTGGCGCTCCGTGCGGGGCCTCGGCCCTTTTTGCGAACGTGAACGGTGTCGGGGGTGCGTTTAAGACTCGTCTCTATGAAGAAAAGAGCACCGCCAACGCCAGCCTGACGTGGGTACACGGGAACCATATCTTCAAATACGGCGGCGAAACCACCATCGAAGGCTATCCCAATATCAGTAACTGGCGTGCCAACGGCTTCTTCGTTTTCTCCAATGCGGAGACGTCCGATCCGTGGCAAAATGGCCAGCCCATGAATTTCCCCAACGGCACCGGCTTCAATTTCGCCAGCTTCATGTTGGGCTTCCCCGATCAGTTACAGCTCAGTCCTCTCAATAGCACCAAGCTTGGCAATCACTCCATCGGCTTCTACGCGCAGGATAGCTGGAAGATTACCCGCAGACTGACGCTCGATTACGGTTTGCGCTACGATTTCCAAACCTATTTGAAAGAGCAATACGGCCGCATGCAAGAGATCTCCTGGAGCGCGCCCAACCCCACCGTGGGAGGGCTTCCGGGCACCGGCATCTACGAAGGCTCCGCTCCTGGCCAGTGTAATTGCGCGTTTTCCCACAACTATAAATACGCCTTCGGGCCGCGCGTCGGGGTGGCGTACCAGATCAACGATAAGACGGTGCTGCGCGCCGGCGCGGGAGTGATGTATGGCACCACTCAGACTCCCCAGGGGCTCTCTTATGGAGTGGCCGACTATTACACATTCAACTCTTTCGGGTACGGACTGACTCCGCTTCCTAATGGGCTACAGGGCGGCAACCCAGCTCCCAATCTCAAATTCCCCGATTTCACTCCTGGCAAATACCCGATCCTGGCCGGCGGCTTGCTTCCTCCCGGAAGCCCGAACATCTATTTCGCACCGGAGGCGCGGCCACCCCGTATTATGCAGTGGAGTATCGGCGTGCAGCGCGAACTGCAGCGGGACATCGTCATGGAGTTGACCTATGTGGGGAACCGTGAGGTCTGGGGCGCTGCGCCTTTCCTGGACCAGATCTCCTCGAATAGTTTGAACAATTCCATTCTGGCTCACTACGGGCTGAGTCTTTCCAATCCGGCCGACCGCGCCTTGCTCACCAGCTTGATCGGCTCTCCGCAAGCTGCGGCGCGCGGCTTTTTCCCGGCCTACAACCTGATGCCATCCACGCAGACGGTGGCTCAAAACCTCCGCCCGTCCCCCCAGTTCCTGGCGCCCGGCGCGGTCGATCTGGGACCGCCCATTGGTAAAACGTGGTACGACTCGCTTCAGTGGAAGGGAACCAAACGTTTCTCGCACGGGCTGCAGATGCAGGCATCTTTTGTGTGGTCCAAAGCCGACGTGCTGGGCACCGGAGCGGAGGCCGGTAACATCACCACGCTCGCCGGTATTCCCATCTATAACGATATCTATAACTATGGCATCAACAAGCAGCTCAACCAACTGGTACGGCCGCTTGCTGCGGTCATCTCCGGTACCTATACGACGCCGAAATTCACTGCCAACTCTGGAGGAATGAAAGCCGTCTCTCAAGTGGTGCGGGATTGGCAGGTCGGATGGGTGCTGCGCTATCAGAGCGGTCAGCTCATTCAGACTCCCTACTCCAATAATCAGCTCAACGTGCAACTGGCGCGCGCCACACCCACCTTCTGGAACTACGTTCCCGGTGTGAACCGGCTATCCGTAGACCCGAACTGCGGTTGCTTCAATCCGCAGACCACCTTGGTTCTCAATAAAGCTGCCTGGACGGACGCACCCGCCGGGACGTTCGGCGTCTCCGCCCCGTTCTACAACGATTACCGCTGGCAGCGGCAGCCCGCCGAATCCATGAGTTTCGGCCGGAACTTCCGCATGGGCAAGGAGGGGCGCTACAACCTGTTCGTTCGAGCCGAATTCCAGAACATCTTCAACCGGTTGTTCCTCTCGATGTCCGCGTCGGGCTCGAACAGCGTTGCCGGCAGCAGCAACCCGGCCACCCCGACGAATAGTGCCGGCGGCGTCTATACCGGCGGCTATGGCTTCATCCCGACCATCGGAGGCGCCGGCTCCCAGCCCCGTTCCGGCCAGATCGTCGGCCGCTTCACATTTTGAGTGGGGCCGCGGCAAACCGGAGCCGCAGCCTGAAAGGCTCCGCCGGATCGCCAAGTGAGACGGTCGGCGGAGGATAATAAAACCTGACCGAAAGGGAGGGTTCCATGACGGGCAAACCCGCGCCATCGCGCCGGCGGCTGCTCAAACAGGCAGCCGCGGGCGGTAGCATGGCCGCTCTCGCGGGCGGCGTAGCCTTCGCGCAAGCGCAAGCGCCCGCCGTGCTGAGCGGTACCAATGCCGGACGCAAATTCCGCGCCTGGGTCACCCGCGCGGGCAGCGGAAGTTCCGTTGAAGAATTGTCGCTGCTTCCTGTTCAACCGCGGCAGGTGCTGGTGCGCGTAGAAGCGTGCGCGCCGTGCTACACCACCATCCCCGGCGCGCTCGGCCGAACCCCGGCGCCCGCTCAGCGCTCCGGAGCGCCGGCCCCGCCCAATGCCCCGCGCGCCCAGGTTCAGAATCACGCCGCCGTCGGAATCGTGGAAGAGGTCGGCCCCCAAGTGAAGCGCGTTCAAGCCGGCGATCGCGTGATTATCGCGGGGACTTCGCAGTGCGGCCAATGTTACCAGTGTCTCCACGGCGACCCTGACTATTGCCAGTTTACTTTCGGCGGCGAACAGTTCCCGCCTTATGCGCGCGCGGCGGACGGCACGCCGGTGGTTGCCCAGGCAGGCGTCGGTGGTATGGCGCAGCTTGCCGTTACCACCGAGGAATACCTCTGTCCCATCTTTACGAATCTCCCTTCGGCCGAACTCTCGCTTCTCGGCGATCAGCTCACTTCCGGGTTCGCGGCCGGCATGTGCCGGATGCGCATCGAGCCGGGGTCGGATGTGGTGGTCTTTGGCGCGGGTCCCGTCGGCATGGGCGCGGTGCAATCCGGCCGCGTGATGGGCGCCACGCAGGTGGTCGTGGTCGAGCCGATCCGCTACCGCCGCGAGATTGCTCTGAAACTCGGCGCCACCCTGGCGCTCGACCCGAACGCCGAAGGAATGGGCCTTGTGGAAAGAATCCGCGAGCTCTGCAAGGGACCAACCGACCGGAAATTCGCCGGCGGCCACGCTTGGACCACCGTAGGCATGGCCAGTGGCGCGCGCGGCTCCGATTTCACCATCGATACGGTCGGCAGAGATAACGCTCCGCCGAAAGTCGAAAAGAGCCCCGACCCCACGGGCCTGCTGCCCATGCAGCAGGCTTGGGAATGCACGCGCATGGGCGGCCACGTCATGTTCATGGGCTTAGTTCAAGGCAATCTCTCGCTCCCCGGAACGTCCGTGGCGCTCTTAGGCCGTACCATTCACCCCGGCCAGCAGGGCGGCTTCCACATGATGCGCGACATTCCTCGCCTCGTCAAACTGATGGAGCGCGGACTGCTCGACGCCAAGACCATGATTCAGGCGACTTACTCTCTCGACCAGAGCGCTCAGGCTTGCGAAGATATCGCCAACCGCACCAAGCTCGCCACTGTCGTACTCATGACTTAGACCGCCGGGCAACCCTAAAGCTGCCCCCATACTCCTGTCATCTTCCTATGCGGCGCCGGAACGAATTCGGGAAACGTCGAGCTTCTAACACATAGTACCTAGCGCATGGAACGGCGCTCGAACCGTTCTCCTGGCGGCTGGCTTCGACTTGAGTCTGTGACAAAGTTCCGCCACCGGATGAGTACCTAGGATTGATCGGGCCTCCGGGTGGAAACTACGCCCGTTAGAATGCCGATTCCAAAGAAAACAATCACGCCCACCCCGATCCATCGGGCGGGTACGTGCAAGAAGTAGGCCCCGAGTGCCAGGCCTATGATGAGGACGATAAACCCGACGATATACAATCCAAAGGACATAACGCCTCCCGCTTGGACCGTGCAAACGAACTTCCATGGGCGGATCAGCACTGTTCGACAGCACCTTTCGCGCGACTGCTACGAATAAACAGGGAACCCGCGCCGTTAAAACGTCCCTCTCGATTTGCCGGTTCTGAATTGGAAAGATCGATTGCGCATGCGGGTGAACGCCAATCCGATGCCCGCCGGGGCCAACAGCCAACCGAAGCGGGGCTCCGGCACCGGCGAGCCAATCAAGGTCACGCCGTTGTTTACCGCATTGAGGCTGAACTCGCCATTTGAAAACACGTCGGTAATATTCGAAGCCCGGCTGCAGCCCTTCGATGAGCACGTTCAAATTGCTGAAGTCGGCGGCACCCGCGATGCTCATAAATCGAACGCATCGCCAGCCGATGGCGCGAAGCCGTCGATGAAATCGAGGGCCAGTGTGCCCTGGAAAATTCCCATTCCCGTTATATCTACGTGACTGACCAGATCGGGGGTTGTTCCGCTGATATCCAGCGTCGCTCTCCGCCGGGCAGCAGGGAGAAATCGCCGGAATCGAAAACCTGGGAAGGATCTAACAACAGCGTGCCATCCGGCTGCAAATGCGCGGCTCTCCCTTCGCCGTGCTGGACAATGTCAATTACACCAACAGCAACGGAGATGCTTTTTTCGATTTCTCCCAAATCGGGACTTTGATCTACGAGCGCCCCGAAGAAACCGCGCAGGCGAGTGAGGCCGTTGCCGAATGGCTGGACGGCGGCGAGCGAAGCCGTGATGGGGCGGCGCCGAATGGCTCGTTGCCTGGCGATCGTTCGCCGCCGCCGGCTCGTTCGCTTCAAGAAAGATCACGGCATCCGATACGTACTATTTCTTGGATAAAATACGTATATGTCCAAGCTAACGCTGAGTGTGGACGACCGGATTGTAGCGCGCGCGAAGCGGTACGCGGCCGGGCGGGGGGTCTCCATATCGAGGATGGTGGAAGCCTATCTCGCCTCGGTCACGGAGCCGCCGTCCCCCTCCGAGCGCGACACTCCGATTTTGCGTTCGCTCCGCGGATCTCTTAAGAAAGCGGATCTGGCGAGTTACAAGAAATACCTTGCTGCTAAATATCGATGAAGAGAATTCTTTTCGACATCAACGTGGTCCTTGACGTTTTGCTCGACAGGAACCCGCATGCAGCAGCGAGTGCCGGCGCTTGGGCTGCAATTGAGTCAGGGAAAGCGGAAGGGCTCCTCGCCGCTCACTCGGTAACGACCATCTACTATCTGATCCGAAAGGAAACCAAGGCTGCGGAATCCCGGCGAATGATGGCCGCGATTCTCAAGGTTTTTGGCGTGGCGCCGGTGGATGCCACCGCGGTTCGCGAGGCGCTCCAATTGCCTTGCCCGGATTTCGAAGACGGCGTTACCGCGATGGCTGCCGGGCACGCCGGTTGTGATTACATCGTCACCCGAGATCCCAGAGGTTTTCGCGGCTCGCCCGTCCAGTCACTGACTCCCGAGATGTTGATGCCGCTCCTCGATGGACAGGCCAAGTAGTTGGAGTTGATCCGGACGTTCACCAAGATATCCTTCGTGCTGCTGCAGGCGAAGGGGTAACCTCTCGGCTTGGATGATGATCGCGGCGCGTGAAGTATTGCATCGGCGGAGCGGTTGGTGCGAGGTGCGGAAGCCTATGAGTGCTTCGCCACCCAAAGCAGTAACCCAAACACCACAATAGGGATTAGCGCCAGCATCGCATAAAAAGCCACGCGCCGCGGCCAGTGCGCCTTCCGCTTCTTCCATTCCTTCAATTCCGCGCGTTCGGCCACGCCTACCTGATCCTGATGTTCCAGATCCCAGGCGAATTCGTGGGCTTTGGGGTAACGGTTTTTGGGATCGCGCTCCAGCGCGCGGTAAATGATCTCCTGCAGTTGCGGGGAAATGGTGGGATCCAATTCGCGCGGCGGAATCGGATTGTTCAGCATGCGGTCGTTCATGATGGCGAATGCGTTCGGCCCCTGGAACGGCGTCTGGCCCGTGAGCATTTCGTAGAGCATCACGCCCAGCGCGTAAACATCGCTACGGCCATCGCCGCGTTTGCCTTTCACCTGCTCGGGCGAAATGTAATCGGGCGTTCCCATCACCTGCGAAAGTTTGGCGAACGTAAGGCGGCGCGAGCCTTCATGGCCGGCAATTCCGAAGTCGATCAGCTTTATGTTGCCCTCGGAATCCACCATGATGTTTTCGGGCTTCAAGTCGCGATGCACCACACCATTGGCGTGGATGTAGTCCAAAGCCTCCGCCACCTTCACCGCAATGCGCACCGCGCGATCTACCGGCAATTTCTTCTGTTGTTGCAGGATTTCGCGCAGCAGGCGGCCTTCCACCCATTCCATGGCCATGTAGAACTGCGTCTGGCCGTCGTCCGGTAGGACGCGCATCACGTTCGGATGATTCAGTTTCTGGCCGATCTCTCGCTCGCGCTTGAAGCGGTCGTACAGGACCACGTCGGCTTCCATTTCGGGGTGGGGAAACTTGATAGCGACAGGCTCTCCGGTCCGCAGATCGGTGCCTTTGAAAATGGAGGCCATGCCGCTGCGGGCAACCAGGTTTTCAATGCGGTAGTGGTCCAGCGTTTCGCCGGCGCGAATGGCGGTCATTTAGCGGTCCAGCGGCTTAGCGAAGCTTATAGGGCCGTCCGCGGTACATGCCTACGCGTTCCACGCTTCGCACGCGAATGAGCTGGATGCTAATATTGTCGCCGCCATCCCTCTCGTTCGCAAGAGCCACCAGACGGTCCGCCGCCGCCGGCAACTCGGGAATTTTGGCGACCGTCTCGCCGATCTCCGCGGCGCTGATCGAACCGTGCAACCCGTCGGAGCACAGCAGCAGCACATCGCCGGCATAGATTTGGTGATCGCTGGTCTCCACCCCCACGAACAGGTCATTGCCTAGCGAACGGCTCAGCAGGTGGCGGCGCTCGGAAGTGGCGGCCTCTTTGGCGGAGAGAATTCCCAAGCGTACCTGATCGTTCACCACCGTGTGGTCGCGGGTGAGCAGCGAGGCACGCCCATGGCGCACCAGGTAACACCGGGAATCGCCGACGTGCGCGACGGCAGCGCGGTCAAACCGCAGAGCGCAGGCGACGATCGTCGTGGCCATCGCCGTCCCTCCGGGACTGGCGGCCCGCCCCGTTTCATAAACCTGAATATTCGCAGCTTGGATCAAGCGCTGCAGAAGGGAAGAGTGCGGCTCGCCGGCAACTGCGCCGCGGAAGCCCGCAAGCAGCGTTTCAATTGCCACGCGCGAGGCCACTTCTCCCTTGTCCTGTCCGCCGACACCATCCGCAACGGCGAAAAGCCAGCCGTGCGTGTGGACCTGGGACAGGTTCTCCGGAAGGGCATGGCCCAAGAAATCCTCGTTGTGCCCGCGCACCTGTCCGGGGTCGGAGATTTGCGCAAACTCAATTTCCAGGCCGGAACTTTGTGGCTGGCTGGAAGCACCCGAGAAGCTGTTCACTGCCTTGATCGCCAAACCACGATGGCTACCCATGGTATCTCAACACGGAGTTAAACAAAAAATACGGCCGCGCAGTCCGAGAGATCGAACCGCGCGGCCGCGTCTGCCCAAAGGAATTAACCCATGGCCTGCTTCGCGCGCTGTGTGACCAGCGTGGTGCGGCCCGATGCCTTGCTGGACCGCATGAAGTAAATGCCGCCGTAAATCGCCCACACCAGCGCGATTCCCAGAGCGGTGAACGGCTCCAGCTTGGTGCCGATCCCCATGAACGGCAGCACAATATAGGCGGCCATGCAAGCCAAGTTGGCCAGCAACCCAAACAGCGGGATGAAGAGGTGCTTCAGCGGCTTGTAGTCCGGGTGATTGTGGAACCCGATGATGCAGGTGATGCAGCTCAGCATGTACAGAAGGAAAGTGCCGAAGTTGGACGCCAGCGAGACGGCGATGAACGAATTGGGCAGAGCCGCCATGGCATCGTGCGAAAGGTAGCCGGTGCTCGACCAGAAGCCTTGCGGCAGCGCTTTGATCGCGGCGTCGGTGAGCGCGGTGGAATCGCCGAACAGGTTGCACACCGTCAGGCAACCGACGATGGCCGAGATCACCACCAGCATCCAGATGGCGCGGTGCGGGGTCAGATTCTCCTTGTGCAAGATGCCTATGGAATCGGGCAATTCCGAATCCTTGCCCATCGCATAAGAGACGCGCGCGCCGGTATTCATGCACGAGAGCGTCGTGCCGATGATCGCCAGGAACACCGTGAACGCCTCGATCAACATGAAGGTACGGCCGTTGCCCGAGCCGAAGATGGCATCGCCCACGACGATCATCATGTCGCCGATGGGCGCCGCCGATCCGGTGGCTGTGGTCATCGGGTACCCACTATTAAGGAAGTAGTTCGCCGCGAAATACTCAATCAAGTAACAGAAGACGCCCTGAATCAGCAGCGAGAGGACCACGGCAATGGGAATATGTTTCCTCGGATTCTTGGCCTCGCCTCCCATCGAGGTGACCGATTCGAATCCCACCAAGATCAGGATAGCGATCGTCGCCTGCACGAACATCCAACCGAAGTTATGCACGCTGATCACAGACGAAGCGTTAGGGTGGGACATGAAATGGCCCATGCCGTCGTTCTCCGGGTAATCGATCTTGAACGGAACCGGTTTGCCGGCGGCATCCAGCTTGGGCTTTGGAACCCCCATGGCGTCGCGCGAGACTACATCCGTCTGCTGTCCGTTTACGGTTTGCTTTTCTGTGGCGAAATCATAGGTATAAGCCGCGCCCGTCATCGAGTCGAAGTTGTAGCCAACGCTCCCCGGGGGGTGCGCCATGCGGTAGTTCAGAGCCATCACCGAGAACACCAGCAGCGCGGTGATCTGAATCACGTTAATCGCGATATTCACCGAAGTCGAGCCGTTCACACCGCGGTAGGCGATGTAGCCCACTACAATCGACGTCAGAACCGCGCACAACATCATGAACATCGGGCCAGGGTTCGATGCGCTCATAGCGGTTGGCCACAGCGTTCCCACGAGGTACCCGCATAAGATTCCCATCACGCCGCACATGATGCCTGGGTATATCCAGTAATACAGGTGCGAACCCCAACCTACGATGAACTTAGCAAGCCGGGCGTAGGGCCAGGCGGTTTGGTGATTTAAAAACGACTGCTCGGCAAAGTAGTACGAACTGCCAGTGCCGGGATACAACTTGGATAGTTCCGCGTAACAGACCGCCGTCGCCAGGCAGAGGAGCACGGCGAAGAAGATGCCCGCCCACATCGACGGCGCCGTGTTGCCCGCGCCGCCCTGCGCTACGAAAGTCAGCCAAAGGAAGGCGCCAGGTGCGATCAGCGCCATTGCGTTCATCGTTAAGCCGGTTAAACCCAAAGTGGGTTTCATTTCGGGAGCGGTGTTGTCCGCCATGTAATCTCTCTCCTTGTGATCGATGGGCGGCCAGCACGTGGGCCGAGGGGCAGGACGGGGCGTGGTCCTGATTTACATATGCTGCCAGCAACGCCGCCGGAAGTGAAACGGAAATTTCTTATTACGGAAATAAGCGTTTTGTATGCCCGTGGGCTTATCCGGGGCATAAAAAGTTTCGATGGAGGGCGGCTGGTAACGGGATCGCATTGTGTTATTTTGAGCGCGGAGCGAGAAACGGTTTCATGAAGATAGCGGGGCTGTTATTGCTGCCGGCTGGCTGGTTGTTGGTCATTGCGGCGGTACTGTTGCTGCATCCCAGCGCGGCGGAAGGCTCGTTCGTGCTGACGGGGTTAGCGGTCGAGGTGCTGGCGTTGGCGTTGCTGTTCCGCTCCCATCTGGCGCCCCGCCGGAGGCACGAGTGACGCACCCCGCATTCCTCATGATTCTCCTGATCCCCTTGGCCATCGCAGGGCTGGCGCTGATCAATAGTGGCTTGGGCCGTTCGCGCAACGCCGCGCACGTAATGATGTCATCTCTGTGCGTGACCGCGGTGGCCGCCATCGCGTATTTGATCTTCGGATTCGCCTGGCAGGGATTTGCCGGCGGCCCTGCCCGGCTCATGTATATCAGCGGAAGGCCATGGAGTTGGGCGGGCGCCCAGCCGCTCTTTATGGCGGGGCTGGACTGGAACGCGTCGCCGGGTGCATTGGTTGCCTGGATGCAAATCCTCTGCGTGGCCCTCGCGGCGATCATTCCTATCGGCGCTGCCACGGAGCGATGGAGGCTGGGAGCGATGTGCGCGTCGGCCGCGTTGCTCGCAGCCATCACCTATCCCTTATTCGGGCATGCTGCGTGGGGAGGCGGCTGGCTCGCCCAACTGGGCGCCAATTACGGCTTAGGCCAGGGCTTCGTCGATTCCGGCGGCTCGGGCGTGATTCAGGCGGTTGGCGGCCTGACCGCTCTCTCAATGGCGTGGATTTTGGGGCCACGCCGGGGTAAGTACACCGCGGAAGGCATGCCCATGGCGATTCCGGGGCATAATGCCGTTTTCGTTCTCCTGGGCTGTCTTTTGGCGTGGTTCGGATGGCTCGGGTTGAATTCCGCCGGCGCTCTCCTGTTCAGCAACGTGGCGGTCGGGCGGCTTGTGCTGGTCAGTTTGAACACCACTGTCGCCGCTGGCTCGGCCGGCCTGGCAACAGCAATCGTCACGCGCGTGCGGTTCAGCCGCCCGGATGCTTCGCTCACCGCCAACGGATGGGTTGCCGGGCTGGCCGCCAGCAGCGCGGGATGCGCTTTTGTACCCCCCGCTGGGGCACTTTTGACCGGCTTGGTAGCAGGCCTGCTGGTTCCGTTCGCCATCGAGACTTTGGAACTGCGGCTTTCGATTGACGATCCGGGTGGCGCCATTTCCGTCCATGCTATTGGCGGCATTTGGGGTCTGATCGCAGTAGGAATCTTAGGACGCTTCGGGCCTTCTGATTCGTGGCAATGGTTGGCACAGTTCGTTGGAATCGCGACGCTGTTGGGATTCGTTTTGCCGCTCGCATACGGGTTGAACTGGGTCCTCAACCGCTTTCTGCCGCAGCGCGCGACTCCCGAAGCCGAGCGCCAGGGCTTGGACCTCTCTGAACTCGGCGCGGGAGCCTACCCCGAATTCATGACCCACACCGACGAGTTCCTGCCACGGTAGTTGGCGCCGGCGATCTCGTCGGCGGTCCAATTCCCCGTTATCGGACGCTGTTCCGCTTGGCAGTGGCCGGCGTGGCCAACGGCGCCAACCCCAGGTACAAGAGCAGGACAATCACGTTCGACCATTGCCCGCCTACGGATAAGAGGCTATCGGTGACCGCCAATAGCGCGCGCGAGGAAGTCTTTCCTGCGATGGCATCGAGCACCAGGAGAGTACCGGCGAGTTCCACAATCATCACGGGCAACAGCACCCCAAAGATACGCCAACGATGTCCCTCGGTGAGCTCCCGGCTGCGCTCGAGCACTTCGGTTTCGCGATCCGCCTCGATCGCGACAATCGCGTCGGTGAGTATCAGCTTCACCATCGCGATCACGCCGGGAATGATGAAGAGCGCTCCCCAGAGCGTGATCGTGACTTCGACTTTGAACTTGTTCCACAGGGTCTTCGCCCATTGGCGGCGGCCCCACCGCAAGCACTGAGCCAGAGGCGCCGGCGCCCCGGAATGCAGCTTCGCAAGGAGGCCGTAGATGGCGGCGGGCACGACCAACGCATCCAGGATCAGATCGCTGAAATCCAGCAGCAGATAAGCTGTCATGCCGCCCGTGGGGATATCGAGCAGGTAACAGGCAAACTGCAGCGCCGACTTGGCCGGTAGAAAAACGACAAGCGTAATCGCAGCGAGAAACCAGAAGCTGGAGAAGAACAGCTTGGCGGAGCGGACCAGCAAGCGCCATGCAGAGTCGAAGGGTTCCGGCCGGAAATCGGCCTCCAGATACCCGCGGCGGAAATCCGGTCCATCCCGATCACTATACCCCGCCTTCGTTTGCGATCATGGGACGTGATGAGAAAGGGAATGTTCGTGACCGGGCTATGGCTGGTGCTGGCTGCCTGTGGGGCTAAGACGGAACCGGTCAAGCGCTATAGCATGCATGGCGAAATCAAGGGCCTCGACCCCTCCGCCAAGAGTGCCACCATCAAGGCCGGGAAGATCGGCGACTGGATGGAGGCGATGACCATGGAGTATCCGATCAAACCGGATGCCGATTTTTCCAAGCTGCATGTGGGCGACCAGATCGACGCGACCGTCGTGGTGGGCGACAAGTATTACGTCACCGACGTGAAAGTCGATCCGCCGAAGTAACTACTGCTTGGCGGGCGCCGGAGCCGCTTTGTGCGCGGCGGCGGAAGCCGGGGCGCCGCTCTTCAGCAATTCATCGATTTTGGCGGGGATGTTGCTCTCCGGCTTGGCCATGAAGTCGCTTTCGCCAGGGTAATCTCCGCGCACAATACCGCCCCGATCCAAGAACACCAGGTGCGGAACGTAGAACGGTTTCCCCGCTGCGACCGAAAACCGCGTAAAGCCATAGACCATATCCGCAGGGCAATAGCCCACAGGAAATGCCGGCTGGAACTGCTGTTCGAATTGCGGCAGCGCCTCCTTGGCACGGTCGTTCATCGCGCACGCCACCACCTGAACCCCTTTACCTTCGTACTGTTTGATGATTTTATTCAGCTCGCCGGTAAGCGCCTGGCAATGTGGGCACGTGGTATCAATCAGCGCCAGCACCACGACCTTACCCCGATATTGATTGAGCTGCAGGGGGGCGCCGCTCACGCGATTGATGGTCAACGCGGGTGCGGGCTTGCCGACATCGAGCGCGGCGAACGCAGCGGAGGATAGCAACACACAAAACGAGGCGGCCAGGAGGGTTCGCATAACAGACATTATAGGCACAACATGCAACTGGTTGATAACGCGTTGAATCAGCAGTGCCAAAAGGTGCCTTTTGGTGCGTGTGGAGCGCGAATTGTCCACTTATTGTCCATTCGAATGCGAATGCTGATCTGGAGGAATGACCGATGCAACCCGCAAAAGATACGTGCGCCACCTGTGCGGGCCTGATACGCCTGTGCGGTGGGCTCGATTTCTTCCCGGCCGACGCCGAGGTGCGGAGACTACTGATCGAAAGGCTACACGTCGTATCGGCCAACCACGACCACGCTAAGGCAATCATTAACGCATGGCTGACCACCGAAACCACAGCGCCGAAGGTGGCAGACTTGGTGAACCTGTCGAAGAAGATACGGGAGCCGGGCAAGGGAGAACTTCCGGCCGGCTGCAACATCTGCCGCGGTGAATATTGGGTGATTACCGAGCTTGGTGCTATGCGCTGCCGATGCGCGCGAGGTCAAGCGCTGTCGGGCACGGCGCCAAGTTCTGCGTTATCCTTACAAAACGCGAGGTGACCATGGCGCCTGGATTTTTGCACAGCCAACCGATTGAAGAAGAAAAGCCGCCGGGAGTTTCCGTGGCGCTTACGTTAATCGGCTGGCTCTCGGTCGGAGGCGGGTTGCTGACAGTTGCACTGGCCATCTTTCTTGGAGTTCAGGGAGAGGGCGCACCTGTCCCGACCATCCTCGCACTCGGGTTCGGCGGAACAGCAGGCGGAGTGCTGTTCCTAGCCGCCGCGGCCGTCGTGCGCAGCCTGCATGAAATCGAGGTGGCCATGCGCCGGAATCGAGTATAGCCGGCTAGGGCGGCGACCCGCCCAATGTAAAACTCGGCGCTGCTTTCAAAAACGCCCTGCCCATGCGCGCGCTACTCGCTGTCCACCGGTTAAGCCATAGGCGCGGCCGATATCTGCAAGCTGGGCGATTTGGTCGAAAGTGAAACGGCCCTGCATCATAAGGCCGCGGGTGAGGCTCCGGAGCGGCTGAAGTTCCAGCACTTCAAGGTCAACGTCGGTTCTTTCAATAATCACGGGTAACTTCTCTCGGTTGCCGACTTGTCTCCCCATTGACAGTACGAGCACCCAAAATCTTGGATGCGGAGCGAAGCTCCGAAGTTGCTTATGCTAACCAAAGAGAACAGCTAACCAAAGAGAACATGCGGCGCCTTGGTCAAGTTCCCTCTTTTCACTAGGGCCGGGCGCGGCTCAGCGGTGCTCAATTACCGTGCCCTGCATTTTTGCGGCGCCTTCCAGGGTTGCCATGCGCCGGGAGATCTTCTGCTCATCGGTGGATATGTCGTAAACCTTGACGTTGTAAACCGTGACTTTTGCCATCTTCCCAATTCTACGCACTAGCAGCAGGCTCGAAAGGACGGCGCTACATGCCACGCACCTGCACAATTTGCAGTCACCCGAAACGAAGCGAAATCGATACAGCACTGGTTCGCTCCACCTCTTGGCGGAGCATCGTGGAGCAATTCGGCATTTCCATGGGCGCGCTCGCTCGCCATAAAGACCGCCATCTGCCTGTGACGATTGCACATGCGAAAGAGGTAAGGGAAACGGAGCTGGGGGAAAGTTTGCTGGGGGAGGCGCGGAGGCTGCACGCTCGCGCCACAAACATTCTGGAGCAGGCAGAAAAGGCCGGCCACCTCGAAACCGCGCTCAAGGCAATCAAAGAAGTGCGCGGCCTGCTCGAACTGCTTGGCAAGCTCAGCGGCCAGCTTGAGGACCGGGGCGCGGGCGTGCAGCGGATCGAGGTTGTATACGTGGATAAGCAGCTGGTGCTCTCTCCTGGTGTACCAAAAAGCATTGCAGCGGCGACCGAATCCGCGTTGAAAACATAGGCACTTTTATGCTGTAAATTGTTGTCTCATAAAGACCACTTTATGATACACTTAAGGCAGCATGAAACGTGCTGCCACAATCGAGAAAGTAGCGCTGTACGCCCGCGTTTCGACGAAGGACGGCCGGCAAGACACGGAAAATCAGTTGATCGCATTGCGCGAATACTGCGCAAAGCAGGGCTGGGAGGTTGTCGGTGAATACGTGGATCATGAAACCGGCGGTCATTCGAAGAGACCACACTTTCAGCAGATGTTTGGCGATGCGCGCGCCCGGAAGTTTGACCTGGTGCTGTTCTGGAGCCTGGATAGGCTTTCGCGTGAGGGTGTGTCGGCCACACTGAACCACCTGGAGCGGTTGACGGCCGCAGGCGTGAACTGGCGAAGCTACACCGAGGAGTACCTAGACTCGTGCGGCATTTTCCGGGATGCGGTGCTCTCGATCCTCGCCACAATCGCCAAGCAAGAGCGCGTGAGGCGGTCAGAGCGGGCCGCGGCAGCCATCGCCCGGCTGCGGCGCCATGGCCATGTTGACCACCTGGGACGTCCGCGCAAGGTGATTGATCGGGATCGAGCCCGCCGGCTGAGTGCGGATGGTTGGAGCGTGCGCAAGATCGCGGCAGAGTTGGGCGTGTCGGCCATGACCATACACCGGGTACTAACGGCAGCGTAGGCGCCCTGGGCTTTCGGTCCCACCCACTAAAGACAAATCGATCCTGGGGCTTCGCGGCGCGATTCCCTTGGACAACTGGAGGATTTCATCACATGCCAAACGTGTTCGTTGGCGGCCTGCTCGATTCAGTTGGAGAGGCCGATCTTTGCGCCTGGTTTTCGGACTACGGCACGGTTCATCGCGCGTACGTAGGGCGCGATCATCAGACGGGCTACACCCGCGGCTTCGGCTTCGTCGATATGGGGAACGCGGATGAGGCGGCGAGCGCTATCGCGGCCTTGAATGGCGCTGATTTGGGAGGCAGACGGCTCACTGTCAGTTTGGCGGGCAACCAACAGCGCAGAAGTCCAGGCGCTAGGCCGAAGACCCAATACCGCGACCTGTACGTTTCAGCCCTGCCCTACGAAACGACTGCCGATGACCTTCGCGACCTGTTTTCGCGCGTGGTGATCGTTCGCGACGTTCGGATGATTGTCAATCGAGATGGCCTGCCCAGCGGCATCGCCTTCGTGACCGTGGAGAGCCACGAAGCAGCGGAGCGGGCTATCGGAGCACTTGATGGTCAATCGTTTGGCGGGCGCACTCTGAGGGTTTCGCACGCGAGGCCCAAGGCCGGGAGGCCCGCATGAAAAAGCACCTCAGTATCGAGCTGCCATCGCCGCACGTGGCACAGCGGCAGGTGATCGCGGACGCGAAACGGTTCAATGTGCTGTGCTGTGGCCGGCGCTGGGGAAAGACGCGCCTCGCTATTGATCGCATCGTAAAGCCCTCGCTGGAGGGCCTGCCGTCAGCGTGGTTCTCGCCATCCTACAAGCTACAGATGGAAGCATGGCGAGCGCTGCAAGACGTTCTGGCGCCCGTTATTGTGGCGCGTAACAACGCTGAGATGCGCCTGGAGCTGAAGGGTGGAGGCTCCATTACGGGCTTCAGCCTGGATGCCGACGTTTCGGATACAGTTCGCGGCCGGGCGTTCAAGGTCGCGATCATCGATGAGGCCGCACTGGTGCGGGGTCTTCGGGGGATCTGGGAGAATGCGATCCGGCCGACACTGGCTGACTATCGCGGCGATGCCTGGTTTCTCTCCACGCCACGCGGAATGAACGACTTCAAGGCGTTCTACGACCGCGGCCAAGATCCAGAGCGCGAGGACTGGGCAAGCTGGCAGATGCCCACCTCCAGCAATCCGCATATCGCGCTGGAGGAGATCGAGGCCGCGCGGCAGGATATGACCGAAGCGGCATTCTCTCAGGAGTTTCTCGCGCAATTTGTCAACTGGGAAGGCGCGGTATTCCGCCGCGTGATGGAGTGCGCCACTGCGGAGCGCAAGCCCGGGCCGGAGGATGGCCATACATACGTGATCGGCGCGGACTGGGGACGGACTAACGACTACACGGTGTTTACGGTGCTGGATGTGACCGCTAACGCCATGGTGGACATGGATCGCTCCAACCGCGTAGATTACGTAGTGCAACGCGGCCGGCTGCAAGCGTTGTACGAGCGCTGGAGGCCGTCCAAGATCATCGCCGAACAGAACAGCATTGGCCAGCCGATTATCGAGCAGCTCCAGCGCGATGGCCTGCCGGTCAAGCCGTTCGTGACCACCAACGCATCGAAGGCGGAGATCATTGAGGCGCTCGCGCTGGCCTTCGAGCGCGGCGGAATCGCCGTTCTGAACGATCCGATCTTACTTGGCGAGCTTCAGGCGTTCGCCTGCGAACCACTGCCCGGCGGCATGCTGCGGTATGCGGCGCCCAGCGGCTCTCACGACGATTGCGTGATGTCGCTGGCGCTCGCCTGGTCCGTGATCCGTGCGGCGCCGCGGTACGGACTCCTGGAATTCATGCAACGCGCCAGCGTGGACGGCTCAGACGAGCAACGTGCTGCGCTGGGAAAGCCGGCGAAACCCACATCGGTGGACTCTGGCGCCTGCCCAGCTTGCCATGCCACGTGCATACAGATCGCTTGTTCCGGCGGATCACGCTGCGGGCAGTGCGGCCACCATTGGGGCGTGGCGAATACGGTGGAGGTCTACAGGCCGGGGCGGAATGTCTGGGCGTTAGGGAGGCGTGGGTTAGGAGTGGGCCTTTAACGTCTAAAAGTTGTATTCATCTCCGATTGCGCGCACCCCGGCGCTTCGGCTGGCTCGCCAAGTGCCGCTCGATCCTTACCATCACCCTGATTACCCGTTCTCTGCGGAAACGGAGCGCTTTAATGGCCCGCTGTAGGGTTCCGGGGTCCAAGTCATTCCTCGATTGAGCTTAACTGCCGATCGCGCAGGACGCGATCGGTGAAACTTCTGAGCAGGTCTCTATGACGCTGTTTGGCCTGGGACATGTCGCGAATGTCGCTATTTGGGACAGAAAACATCCTGTTTGAATGGTACCTAAGTAACGTTTCGGGATCTCTGGTCTTTTGTGGGGTGTCGCCACACTCAAATGAGGGGGGTAACAGGGCGGGGTTTCCGGTCCCGCTTACCATCCGCGCGCTCCAGGTGTTTAGCCAACCCGCGCGCCCAAGCTACCAGGTAGTCGGCCTGCTGGCGGTTCCATTCCCGGAGCACCTTGGCAGGCACTCCGGGTACTGTCAGCGGCTTCCAGCCGATGGCAGCAAGGATCTCCTCGCGGCCAAGGTGCCGTTTGCTGGGCTTGGTTGTCACGCGAGTTGCATCTCGAATGCTTCCGTCAGCGACATGCTACCACGGCCTGATGGGCGCCTGTTCGAAGAGAGCGTCCGAAGGATTTCCACCATTAGCCGGTGATCTTCTGGCACGCCGTCCTCAAGAAACTCGTCAAACTTGTCGCGAAGTTCGTGCGTTACCTGTCGGCGCATGCGCTCCGGTAGGCTATATGTGGGCTGTTTTTTGATAGTCGTTTTTCGTTTCATGGTTTTTCTCCTGTAAAAAAGAATTGTCGGCGCGTCGCGCGAACCTGCCGCGCTCGCGCGCGAATCCTTTCCGCCGCGCTCTGGCTTTAGTCCAATTTATCGCGCGGTGATCGACTACAGTTTGGTGCTGGTCGGACCAAACACCCCTTATGGGCGCACGGGCTTCCAGAATGCGGCAACTGAGCGCGTCCGGCGACGATTCCGGGGCGTAGTAATCGCGCATTTCAGCGCCGTGCTTTTCCTCGAAAACGCGCTCGAAGCGCAAGTCCAGCTCTGTTATCCGGCGGCGCGGCGGCCAGGTAATGACGATGTGCTCGGCACCCATGTGATCCTCCTACGGGCGGCTGCCCATGGTGACGAGTTGAAGTTGGCGCCGCACCGCTTCTCGGCGCCGCAAAAGCGAAATCGTTAGGGCGCGCGTTTCGAGGCTTGCCCGCCGCGCGCCCGCGGCTTCCGCGAGCACGCTCCACTCGCCGCTGTCCATAGTCTCGGCTGAGGTGCTGGCAATCCCGGCCGCGTCCAGCAAATCGGCCAGTTCCAGAGCGCGCCAGATGCGCGCTGGGGGAGTGTAGGGCTTGCTCGCCATCATTACGCGGCCTCGCAGCAAACAGAGCCCGGGGTCTTGAGAGCCAACCGATCGGACTGAACCGTCCTAGCCGTGCTGCCGCAGTGGGCGCATTCCGCAACGTGCGCCCGAAGCAACGCGAGCATTTCCGCCTCCGACCTGCCGTGCTCGTAGGCAGCCACGAGGCAGGCCGCCTGCTCATCCGCGTACAGTAGAGCCAGGTCACCGGTGAGGGGGTCCTCTTTCGGCTCGGGTTCTTCCACCGGGCCGTGATCCGCAGCATGCAGATCCGCGCGCGCCGCGCAGTTATCGAAATCTTCGTATTCGCTGAAGCAGTTCATACGACAATTATATTCGTGACTTAGCGCTAAGTCAAGCAATGTTTGAGCAAGCGCTATGTTAAGCTTGGAATCAGATGGCCAGGAAAAATCCAGCAGCAGTCAAGCTAGGCAGATTGGGCGGAAAGGCTCGGGCTGAACATCTGTCGCCAGATGCGCTTTCGGAAATTGGGCGCAAAGGCGGCAAAGCCGGGGGTGTTGCGCGCGCGAAAAAGCTCACGACGGCGCAACGTAAAGAGATCGCACGTAAAGCTGCGATGGCCAGGTGGAAAAAGGAGCCGGGCGAGCGATAGTGGACAAACACTTCGAAGACCTGCTAGCGAGCCAGAAACGCTCCATTGAAGCCGCCATAGGGGCGGCCGGATTCGAGATTTCTGATTTTGGTTTCGGGAAGATCGACAGCAGTTATATGCATTACTGGTCAATTCCCGTGGTGGTCCACCACAAGACCGACAGTATGTTCGCGTTCGACTTCGTCAGCACAGCTGATTACGCTGATTCAAGAGAATCCAGGCAACGACAGACTGTCAGGCGTCCAGGTCGGGACGTGGCGACGGAAAAGCTTTTTGCTGGATCATGGGATGAGCAAATGCGGCAGCTCCAGGAGTGGCTAGGCTTTATCAGGCGAGAACTAAATCCGCAAAATTCAGCATTGGGAGCAGCGACGACTACTGTCTTCGTTGATGAACAGACCCCCGCCGGCAGCAACGCTCATGAAAGGATTCTTTGCTTCATTAGCCATAGCAGCCAAGATAAGCCCATCGCCGAGGCACTCGCCGACCTCTTGAGGAACGCCCTTTCTATAGAGCCCTCCAATATACGTTGCACAAGTGTCCTTGCGTACTCGCTGCCCTTTGGCGTTGACGCTCCGGAAACGCTTCGCGCAGAAGTGCTTGCGGCCAAAGTCCTAATTGGGCTCATTACGACATCGAGTGTCGAGTCGCATTGGGTGCTTTTCGAGTTGGGCGCGAGATGGGGTCAGGGCAAAATCCTGTTTTCAATGTTGGCTGGAGGCGCAGATACGAGCATACTCCCCGAGCCAATCCGAAACGTTCATGCCATCAACGCTTCCGATCCAGGCTCAATCGCGAAGTTTATCGGAGAGCTTGCCGAGCGCCTGACGCTACCAAAGCCTGACGCTTGGCGGTACAAGAAATATGTGGACTCATTAACTGCTCTCGCAAAGGCAACAGGCAAACTGAAGGGCGAGGAGCCGCGCAAAGCACCGCCCCCATCGCAAAGCGATTTTCTAATGCTTAACCAGGCTGGCGTAGAGTTGCAGAGGCTTTCGCTGGGGCAAAGGGTCGCACTTCAACTGGTCTATCGAAGTCCCGGGGCGCCAATTTCCTCCATCTCTCAGGCCCTTGCTCAGCTTAATTTTCGAGACCCCGACGAAGTGATAATCAAGCCGTTGACTGAAACCAGCTTAGTCACGGTGAGCGGTCGCGCCACGATAGGCCCGAGCCCCTATGCGATCATAGCGAGCGAAGTCGAGCGTTTTCTGTCGGAGGCGCGGTTACTGTAGTTAGAAGCTGACAGCCGCCAGGGCGGCCGAGGAGATGTCGTGAGTGTCGTCGGTCGGTTTACGCCCTCACGATACTCCGCTGTCCTGCTTATTCCACAACCACGGTGGATTGCGTTGTATCGGTGTTGACCGCCTTCTTTCCGGTGAGGCCCTCCAGGGCCGCAATGATGCCTCGGTATTCATTCTTGTCCGCCTGAAGGACGATGCCGCCCTTCTTTCCTTCGCCGCCGTCCCACACGATTCCGATATAGTGTTTCTTCGAGTGGCTCAAGGCGACCAGGGTACCAAGGCCCAGGGTGGGCACGGCCAATGCCATTGCGGTCCCAACGCGGCGATGGGCCTCATTGCCGAAATTGACTTCCGTAACAATTTTGGTCGGCACGGTGAGCGGTTCGTTTTTGTTCCCGCCGCCATGGCGTTCAAGGCGGATCTGGTCTTGATCGAGGAACATCCTGAAAACCTCACCGGTCTTGACGTTTGGCAGTGATCCACCGGAGTACGTAACAGCATAGCTGGTCTGCTTATCGGCACCGGAGAGCGCGCTGGCAAAGAAGAAGCAAAGCAGAATTGAGAGTGGCCGCTCAATTGGACGCATGGGCGACAGTATACGATGTTTCAGGCCGGCGCGGGGGAGTGCCGGCGGCCGAAGGGCGTGTCTCCCGGTTCTAGTACGACAGCAAGCGCCCGACCGCGCCCAAAGGGTCATTCAGTTTAGCAGCATCTGAGCGCGCGGCTACTTGCCCTGCGCAGCTCGGATTGCTGCCCAGCGGCGTTTCGTCGCTTCGATAATCGCGCGGCGACCGGCAGCGCTCAGTCTGCGTTTTTTTCGCACGCGCGGCACGCTGCTAGCAGATTGCTGCTTCGACTCCGCCCATCTCTTTCGCTCGCTGATCGGCTGCGATCCGGGCACGGGCTGCCCCTCGACATTTCGCCGCATTCCTTCGCGCCGTCGTCGTGCCATCAGCGACGCTTGGCTTCAGCATTTGTCGGAGTTCGAAAAAAATCGGCCCAAAAGGATCGCAATAGGCAGGCTTGAACGGTACGCTATTGCGCATGACACATAAAACCACACCTGGCAGTAGGCACAAGGAACGTCAGGGGTCCGTGAGGATTACATGGAACACCAGGTGGAACATCCGTGAAACAGCCGTGAAACACACTGTGGCTCTTGAACAATAAACTGGGTGCACGATGGCCAAAAAAGCTAAGCCGCTGGGCGATCAACCCAGAACGAATCCGATACAGCCACAGATCACTAAAGAGGCGATGGAGTTTGTTCAAAATGTCATGGCCGGCAAGATTCCGGCCATTTCACTCGCGCGCAGCCCGGAGCCGAGCGACAGCTCCAGTAACGATCTCGCCACTGGCCACATTCGAAATCTATCGATTTTTGAATCGGATTCCAGGGTTAGCACCCTGCGGTTTCAGTTTCTCCAAGCGTGTCGAGAGTTGGAGATTCCAGAGAGCCGCTGGCCGCGATGGGGCGACATACCATCCCTCTCCGGCCATTCGCTGACCATCGAGCCGGGATATTTTAAACTACCGCCGTTCGATGTAAGACGAGACACCGCGGAAACGTATATTCAGCGTGCAACGATCCTTTTTCGAAAGCATGCAAGCCGATGTGCTAAGGATTGCAATGCACGGATTAGAGAAGCACAGAAGAACGGATTTGTGGTCCTAGTGCCGCAATCCCGCCGTGACATGTCACCCGGCGAATCCAAACAGACACGCGCTGACAATGCCATGCGGCTGCGCTGGGCTGCCCTTCATTACTGCGAAGGGATGCGGTATCGTGAGATTCACAAATCCCGCCGGCACAATCCAAACAGGTGCGGTGCGGGCCAGATCACCACTGCTGCAAAAAGACTCCTGGCTACGCTGGGCCTGAAAAAAATCCATACACAGTGAGGCCCTAGCCTTTTTTATGAGCCGTGCCTATAGCGTATTTTGGATTGTCGGGAGTGGTCGCGAAAGATCACTAACTCCGATATCGTCCCGATAGGGACTTCCTGCCAAGGGTCATGTAAGGAAAGGTGTATGTCAAACGAAATTAAAATCGCGAACGCGGTGAGCGGGCATGGGCGCACTTCGCTGAAGCGCGCCGAACGGTACGTCAGGAAGGGCCAGGCGGAATGGGTCAAACCGGGAGTCTTGATCCGATTCGTAGAATCGGATTTCGCCCACAAAACCGCTGCGCGAGCCGCGCGGATTTCCATGGCAGGATACGATCGCGCGGCAGCCGGCGGGCTCGCCAGTCGCTCTGCGATGGCCAGCACGCCGATTGTGGCGCCGGATATCGCGCTGGGATGCGGCAATAATACGGGTGCTAGGCCATGGAGTTTCAAAATGATCCGCGGCCCCCGGGTACGGTCACACTGGTCAGCGTCCGCCAACCGAGCGCCTATCGATATCGCTCCATTACGTTGCCACCAAACGATTTGTGCCACGCGAGAGGGCCTGACAGTGAATATTGCTGAGATTCCTGCGAAGGCCGCCACGGCCCCGCGGCATCCGCCAGCGATCCTGTTCGTTAAGCGCGACGAGTCGCAGCCATGGTCTGAGGGAACGCCAAGCCAATTCTCAATCCGCTGCTCGCGCTGAGGTACGCGCCACAACACGAAAGGAGCTCGTGAACTCCTCCATCATAAAGTTCGCCCTGAAAGGCATTCGGTCAAAGTCGATCGAAGACGTTGCCAGTGAAGGTAATCTGGCTTTGATTGTCGGCCAACAGCGGGGGCTATCCGGGAATGAGCTACAGCGTTTTGTGCAGCATGCCTGCCGTAACGAAGCCCGGAGACAATGGGTCGCCGAGAACCGCACCGCAGAACTCGAATTCACCGAGTTCAGGGCTGAGCCTTCGACCCACCAACAGCTTTTGCCGAAAATCTGGGATGCCGTTAGCGGCCTCCCCCAAAAACAGCAGGATGTCATTCGCCTGATGTACCAGGACGGCATGACAGAGATGGAGGTCGCGGCCCGAATGGGGATTTCTCAGCCAGCGGTCAATAAGCTCCTGCGCAGGGCTCTGGCGAAGATAAAAAAAATTTGCCATGGGGGGTTATAAAAAAGACCTCGTGAATGCGTGCATATACCAGAAGCGCTCAAGAGCGTTCAATAACCTCATTGACGTGCACCAACCGGCCACTGGCCGATTAGGCGAATCCCTTTTAAAGCCAACCCAAAGTCCTGCCAACGACTCAACTGGAGGTTTTGATGCAGCAGCAACATGAAGAGTTAATGACTCTAAGCGAGTTCGCGAGGGTGGCCGGTATTAGCTTGTCCACCGCCCGCCGAATGCTCAAGTCCAATTCAGCGCCACCCTGGATTCGCACCGGTAACCGTCGCGGGCGAATCTACCTTATAACGCGCGGTGTCCTGGCGTGGTTACAGGCCCGAATCGTCCAGCCGGAGAGTAGGCCGGCGACACCCTCAAAGGAGTCTTTCACATGAGACGTCAATCTATTGCGTACATTACAGCCGAGCGCGCCGACGCGATCGCGAAGGCCATTAGCCGGGAGATCACGACCGCAACCCAGCGCCTCTCTGATCGCACTGCCCTGTTGGCGCGCGACCTCCGGGGGTTGGGCCGCGAAGACATCGCGAAGCAGCTTGACGACCTGAGCCTCGCATTCGCGGCGTACTCGCGCGACGAGGGCGGCAGTGTGAGCAACGACCGCATTACGAAAGTTTATGACCGCCTCCAGCTCTTACCGGCAGCGCCCGCCAGGGAGCGCGGCGCCGGCAACGTGTCGGAAGTTCTTGCCAACGCTTGCCAATAATTAACTCTGAAGGAGACATATCATGTTCAAATCTCGACCACGGGAGAGATCGGCCGATTCCGCCGTCGATCTTTCCAAATCAGACCCAGCCACCATTCCGGAGCTTCTCCGGGAGAGGCTCGCACGCAACCGTGCTGAGATCGAGGATTACGCGGCGCGCTACCGCCAGCTGGCTTCCCAGAAACAGGTCATCGCAGATGAAAGCGCTAAGCTGACGCTGTCACAGGCAGCCATGGAGGGTCTGTACAAGGACCCACACGCCACGCCCGAGCAAATCGCTTCGGCGCGGGAGCGCGTGAAGGCCGATCGCGATGCGCTCCAGGCGGCGCAAGCTTGCCGGGAGTCAAATCCGGATACTGATGAGGGCCTCGGCGCGCTGACGAAGGAACTGGCTGAGGAGCGGGAGTTCCTGGAGGCTGAGCTGATGAAAGCCCATTATGAGCTCGCCGTCGAAAAGTATGTGGTGGACCTGTTGGTGCTCGTGAAATCGCATGATGCGCTATTTGCGCAGTTTGCCGCGGCGAACAAGCGCTACCCCGAGGCCGTCACGCTGAGCGATGGTCGCACCATAAAGAGGCGAGCGGGGCTCCCGGACCTCTTTCTGCCGGCCGCCATCGTGCATAACCCTCCTGCCGATTTCTATTCTGGTGCCGATGGCTTAATCGCTGGCACACTGGTTCAGCGGCACATCCTGCGCGGTGTTGGAGAATATTACCCCCACCTGCTCCTGAAAATCGCGCGCGAGCATCACGACCTGCTAACGGAAGCGGAGGCCAGCGCGATCCTGGAGAAGATCGAGGCTGACCGCAGGCGTGGATCACCTCGGTGGTGGCCAGCGCCGTACCGGAATTATGGCCTCCAACCGTTCGCTTGGTTTGGTTGGTAATAATAGCTTTGTGGCGGTGCCGGCCAATCGGGCCAGGCGCGTGAGGCGCTTCTCCTTGGCACCACTGCACCCAAAGGGGCGCGGGTCACCTTTCCACCTGTGCCCCTCTTTTGTTCTGTGTCGTGGATCGTGTAACTGCTTTTTGTCCGGGCCGAGCAGGCGAACTGCTCGGCCTTTTTTATGCACATCTCATCCGCGACCGAAGGTATGCGTCATTCGACCTGCCAGACCGGAAAAACATCGTGCTTACCAAAGTGCCGCGGGATTTTTCCGGCATGCAATGAGTAGCCGTCTATCGCCGCTGGCCGGCGGCGAGACACGCCGGAACCCTTGCCCGGTGACGGCTACTCACGCTCGAAGCCAAGGGGAAACGGTTGCTGCAAGGAGGCACCGCCATGAAAGAGAAAGCACCACACATGCCCTGGTATGGGCGGGACCACTACGCCGACGAAAACGTGATGGTCATGAGCCTTGAGCAAGAGGCCGCCTATCAACGGCTACTCTGGCTTTGCTGGCAGGAGGGATCGATACCGGACGATATGGCCAAGCTGGCCGCTATCGCGAAGAACATGGCGCCGCGGAAGTTTGAGCGGACGATATGGCCGGCGCTGGCGCCGTGCTTCGTGCGCACGGCAGACGGCCGGCTGACAAATCGCAAGGTTGAGGAACTGAGGGACGCAAAGAACAAATACCAGGTTGAGCGCTCCGAATCTGGCAAGCGCGGAAACGAAAAGCGCTGGGGGAGAGATCGAGTACCCGATGCCGAACCGAGCAAAACGCCATCGCTAAGCGATCACGAACCCATCGCTGAGCGATCAAGTAGCGATCACGAAGCGATTCCAGAGCGATCGAATGGCGATCGCGAAAACATCCCTGTCACTGTCACTGTCGATTATCAATTAGCGAATATCAAACACACACACACAAATGCTCCAGTGTGTGTGTCGTCAAAACCGCCGAGAGCTGCCGATCTGGAGGGGCAGCCCAGCCAGCGATTCGAGGAGTTCTGGGGGCGCTATCCACGAAAGCAGCGGAAGGACGCGGCGGGCATGGCCTGGGTGAGTGTTGTCACGGTGGAGAACGAAGAGGCCGTATTCGGTTGTTTGCAACGGTATCTTGCCTCTGGTGAAGTGGCGCGCGGCGCCATTGCGAACGCCGACAAGTGGCTGTTCGAGCAGAGCAAGGACCGCTGGGAGGGCGACTGGCCGCGGGCAATGACCGCGCAAGACCACAAACAGGCTGAGATCGATAAATCCTGGGATTATGGCGGTCCGGACCCTTCCGTGCTGGCAGAGTGCTCATCGGAGGTGGCAAATGGAACCCGGTAATAGCGATTGCGATTTCTGCAAACGGCTGATACGGCTCTGCAGCGGCCTCGACTACTTCCCTGCCGACGCCGAGGTGCGGAGACTACTGATCGAAAGGCTACACGTCGTATCGGCGAACCACGAGCACGCCAAGGCCATGATTAACGCATGGCTGACCACCGAGACCGCAGCTCCCAAGGTGGCAGACCTGGTGAAGCTATCGAAGGCGGTTCGCCGACCCGGAGATACATCGCTACCACCTGGCTGTAACGCCTGCAACAGTGGGTACTGGGTTATCACGGAAAATGGCGCAGACCGCTGCCAGTGCGCGCGCGGTCAAGCGTTGCGTTCAATCACTGACTCCGCGCGGGCGGCGGCTCGCGGGGCAAACGCCTAAAGAAACAGGATCTAAGAAGATGCCAGACAACAACACACTGAGTATCAGCACTGCGGTATACCTTGACGGATTCCAGTCTGGATTCCCCAAGGCCGCCCAGGTGGTCGAGCAGAACACCGCGAAGATGCAGGCCGACTTCGAAGCGGCGATGTCGGCCATGCGCACGGAAGTCGAGGGCCTCAAGGGGCAGCTCGGCACGATGGAAGAGGCGCTGCGCAAAGGTAGCGAAGCTCATCGGCGCCACGCAGGCGAAGCGCGAGAGTCCCAGCACGCGATGCGCGAGCTGGGAAGCGAAATTGGCATTAGGCTGCCGCGCGGAATCGCCACCTGGTTGTCGAGCATGGGACCAGTGCAGGCCGTGATGACCGCCGCGTTTACACCGATCATGGTTTACGGTCTGGTCGAGGTGCTCGCCGAACTTCCAAAGAAGCTGCAGGACGGAATCGACAAGCTCCATGGTTGGAACGAGGAGGCCAAGAAGGATTTCAGAGAGAGCATTCAATTTGTCCATGAGCTACAGAAAGCGACTGAAGAGGCGGCGACTGCGGTTAACCGTGCCAAGCTCACGGAGGGCCGAGAGGGCGCCGCAAAGATAGCAGGCGAAGCCGAGAGCCGGAATCAGGATCTCCTGGATGCGCTGAAACGGCAACACGAGGCCCAGCAACGCATGCTGGCGCTGAGTGCCGATCTGAAACAACTGAAGTCGGCCTATGATCCGACGCAACAACGCGACGTTTTCGCGGCTGCCGGTGCGTTGGTTTCGCAGCACAGTGACCGCGAAAAAATTCAGATGCTCCTCGATCAGGCGAAGAAGGAGTACGACGAGGCACGTATAGCCGTGGTGCATGCGAGCGGCGCTCGGCAGGTGGGAGACATCAAAGACCGTGTAGCGCTTCGTGATGATGCCAAGGCGCGCGCTCTGGAGCAGCTCGAAATCGTCAAAGACTCGCAGCTCCAGGAGATCGATGCCCGCAAGCATGCGATCGACACGCTTTTCAGCCTCCAGCAAATCTCCTCAGCTCGCGAACTGGCAGACCTCCAAGCGGCGGCTGAGCAGAAGATGAACGTGGAGATTGAGGCGCTGGAACGGCGCAAGGCAATCATGCTGCGATACGCCAAGCCAGGTGAACGGACCGACACGGAGTTAGCAAAGCTGAATGCAGGGCAGGAGAAAGCCCGCCTCGACTACGGCAAAACGGCCGACGAGCTGGCCGCGGATGCCGAAAAGCGGCTCCGCCAGTTCGCCGACGAAGCAGCAAAGCTCACGGAAGAGTTCAATCGCGGCACGGTGATGACCATCACGGATGAGTGGGGTGCGGCAACCACTGAGTTTGTTGATTACCAAAAAGCAGTAAAAGATGGCAGTGACTCCCTCGGACGACTGCAAGAAGAAGGTCGCCGCAGGCAGGAAGAAGCGCGCCGCGAGGTTGAGTCTGCGCAGATCTCTCACGAGCAGCGCATGCGCAGCCTGCAGGAGGCCAGAATCCACGAAGCGCTATCCCTCGGGCTTATTAGTGGACAGCAGGAGATCGCGCTACTTCGGCAGATCGAGCAGGCTGCGTATGCTGCCGAGACGGCGGTGGCTTCTGCCCGCTATAACGACGCGGTTGCAAAGAACGGCGCCGGATCGCCAGAGGCCATACAGGCACAAGCGCAGCTCCAGCAGCTTGCGGACGCGCACGCTCACGCGCTGGAGCAATTGAATCAGCAGGCGCAAAAGTTCTCGTGGGTAACCACGATGCGCAAGCAGGTCGGCGATGTCTCTACAGCCTTCACTTCCGCCTTCAGTCAAATGCTCGAACACCAAAAGAGCTTCGGCGCGGCGCTGAGCGCGTCATTTCGAAAGATGGCTGATGATTTCATTCTCAACCTGATACGCATGCAAACGCAGCGCCTGCTGAGTGACGCGATCATGCGCACCTCGGCCGAAAAGCAGGCGCTGATACAGGCGAAGTCTTCGGCTGTCCATGCTTTCAAGTCTGTGTATGAAGCCGTGCCGTTTCCGGTCAATGTGGTCCTCGCGCCAGTGGTCGCCGCTGCGACGTTCGCCGGCGCGATGTCGCTCGCCACGTTCGAGCAGGGCGGCGTTGTGCCGAGGACAGGCATCAAGCTTGTTCACGAGGGCGAGAGGGTGCTGACCAAGGATCAAACGTCAAGGTTTGAGCAGGCGCTCAGTGGCGGAGGAAATGGCGGAATAGGAACACAAATCAATTACCATGCCGCGCCTGGAGAGAGCCCGGATTCCGTAATGCGAAATTCGGATGCGCTAAAGAGGGCATTCCGCGACGGCCGTCTACGGCTGCCTGCCTAGGTGAACACGATGAGTCAGACCATTACTGCAGTGTTGCCAACCGTTGGCCGCTTGCTCGATGTCGGCGAAGTGGCGGCGATGCTCGGCATGTCGGAAGCATGGGTACGCCAGCACTCGAACGGCATGCGACGGCCGGCTATTCCGTCCGTGAAGCTCGGGAAGTGCGTACGTTTCCGACTGGAGGCGATTCTCGATTTTATCAAGTCACTGGAGCGCGCCTGAATGATACAATCCGACAGCCTCCCCCGGCTACTGAAAGCCAAAGGGAGGAGCATGCCCAGACAGAAACACCAGCGGCCGGAAGTGTATGCGACCGGTACGCGCGAGAAATTGTGGAAAGCCGAGTGGAGACAGTACTACGTCGGCGCGGACGGTCAGCAGCGTTCCCGGCACAAGTCCAAAACCTGGAGCCGGGCGCAGTTTACGAAAACCGAAGCGCAAGCGCAGTTCGATGCGCTTCTACGAGACCAGGAACGAGGCGGGCTGAAGGCAGATGGCTCGTTAACTGTCGAGACATTTTGGAAGGAGATCTACTACCCGATCCATCAGGGGAAACTTGAGCCAAACTCGCGGCGGGCGTACGAATCCTCCTGGAAAACCCACATCCAGCCGGCGCTTGGCGCCGTCGAGCTTCAGAACGTCAAGAGGCACCACGTCGAAACTGTGCTTGTGACGATGGCGAACTCCGGCCGTTCTCGCGCGACGGTGCGCCTTGCGCGCGCTCTGTTAGACTCGCTGTTCGCCTACGCTACGGAAAACGATTACATTCCCAAGAACCCCGCGTACAAGGTCACAGTGCCAAAGAGCTGCACGAAGCCGAAAGAAACGCGGAGCCTGAATGAGAGCGAAGTGAGGCGGCTTTGGGAATCGACCACCGGGCGGGATCGTCTCATGTGGCGCGTCCTGGTGATGACCGGCGCGCGCATCGGCGAGGTGCTCGCGCTCACAAAATCCGATGTTCAGCCCGAGGGCTTGTGCATCGATGAATCCGCCTTCGAGGGCCAGGCGGCGCGCACAAAGAACGGCAAAACCAGATTCGCGCGGCTTCCCGTGTCGCTTCGCCATGAACTGGAGGACTGGACCGGAACAGTGAGTGGTGAGCTACTCTTTTCCGCGGCGGATGGTTCAATGCTTCAGCGCAACGGCGCGGCCGTCTCACCGATGCTAAACCGCGCCCGCAAAGCCGCTGGTATACCAGACCTCACTTTCCGGATGTGCCGAACGACTTTCGCCACGCTCTACAACGGCGATCCGCGTGACGCTCAGGATATCCTCGGCCACAGCACGCTCGATTTGACGATGCGCGTTTACCGGAAGCCAATCGCGCCGCGGCAACAGGCCGGAGTCGAGGAGTTGGATGCAAGGCTGTCGGGGAAGGTCGTCAAGATGAAAAAGAGGGCGTGAGGTTCGGCGTTTTGTCCACTTTTGCCCACTCGGGAACGAAAAAAGCCCGAAAAACTGACCTCACGATATAACAGACATTATCTTATACTACAGGCTGCCGCCGCTTCGATGATCCCTTTTGAGCCACTGTTCCGGAATCCGCATTTGCAGACAGTAATGGCGCACCTGTGGAAGCGAGATGGGGAAGAAGACCGTTTTCCCCTGCGGCGGCGGATCTACGACACTGAGCCTGGGATTCGGGTGCTGGTGGAATCGCAGTGCCCGGAGGGCCCTTGCCGGGGCGACATCGTTCTGGTGCACGGGCTGGAGGGATCGGGAGCAGCCGGCTATGTCCGCGGCTTGAGTGGAGCAGCCCTGCGAGCGGGGTTCGCGGCGCACCGCTTCCATATGCGCACGTGCGGCGGCACTGAGCGTTTGTCTCACACCCTCTATCATGCCGGGTTGACCAGCGACTTGGCCGAGGTTTTGCGCGGACTCCAGCGAGACAGCCGCGGACCAGTGTTCCTGGTGGGCTTCTCGCTGGGCGGCAATGTGGTGTTGAAGCTTGCCGGAGAATTGGGTGAATCGGCGGCGCAATGGATTCGCGGAGTATGCGCGGTCTCGACGCCTCTCGATCTGGATGCCTGTTCGCGGCGTATGGAGCAGCCAGACAACTGGCTGTACCATCACCGTTTCGTGCGGCACATGCGGGCGCGTCTGCGCGCCACCGGACGGTACGAACAAGCCAACCTGGCGCGTTTGCGATCGGTGCGGGAAATCGACGACCGGATCACCGCACCGTCGTTCGGCTTCGGGAACGCCGCCAATTACTACCGGACTCAGTCCGCCATGGGCTATTTGGAGGACATTCGGATTCCGGCGCTGCTGATCCACTCCAAGGACGACACGCTGGTACCGTTCGAGAGTTGCGCCGGCGCGCTGGAGCGGAGCAATCCGTCACTGCAACGGCTGGTGACCGAGCACGGCGGACATTTGGGATTCCTGGGACGCCGGCCGCATCGCTTCTGGCTGGACGAAACGATTCTGGATTGGATTGTGCGCCATACTGAAGGTTTGTCGAAATGAGCCAGCCCGAATCCCGGATGTTTCGCGCCGCGCAGTGGCTGACCTTCGGGTCGGCGGTGGCCATCCTGCTCTCGATCGCCATTGCGCAAATCCTGCTGGGGCTGGCATTGGCGGCGCTCCTGCTTTCGGGCGAGAAGTTACGCTGGCCGCCCATCAAACTGCCGCTCGGACTGTTCGTGGTGGGCACCGTGATCGCCTGGCTCTTTTCAGGAGAACTCGCGAACGGCCTGCCGCAGATCCGGAAGTTTTATGTCTTCCTCATGCTGCTGGTCGTGACCTCAACTTTCCGCGACCTGCGGATCGTCCGGCGGCTGGTTCTCAGTTGGGCGGGAGTGGGCGCGCTGATTGCCGTGCGCGGGTTCGTGCAGTTCGTTGGAAAGGTCAAGGAAGCTCACGCGCTCGGGATCAAATTCTACGACTATTACGCGCCCGCCGAGCGTATGACCGGCTTCATGAGCCATTGGATGACATTCTCGGGCCAGGAAATGTTTGCCTTACTGATGCTCACGGCGTTTCTGTTCTTCGGCCCGGTCAGCCGCAGACGCGGTTGGGTGTGGTTGTTGTGCGCGGGCGTCATGGCGCTGGCGCTGCTGCTGGGGTTCACGCGCAGTATCTGGGTGGCGAGCGCGGTCGCGAGTGTCTACCTGCTTTGGTTCTACAGACGCTCGCTGGTGGCACTGGCTCCTGTCGCGGCTGCGCTGGTGTTCCTGCTTTCGCCGGGAGCCGTGCGCGAGCGCTTTACTTCGCTGCTGCGGCCAAAGCAGGGTGTCGATTCCAATGAGTTTCGCGTCGTCACCTGGACCACGGGGATTCGCATTATTGAACGGCACCCGATTCTGGGCGTAGGACCGGAAGGCATCAAGTATCATTTCAAGGATTACGTCCCCGCGGGCACCACGCTCCCCGATGGATGGTACGGGCACCTTCACAACATTTACCTGCAATACGCCGCCGAGCGGGGCATTCTCACCATGCTGGTGCTGGTGTGGCTGCTGCTAACGGTTCTTTACGATTTCTGGCACGGTCTCCAACGCTTGCCACCCGGCCGGCGCGATCGGCGCTTTATCCTGCAGGGCGCCATTGCCGTCGTCATTGCAACCATGGTGGAGGGGTTGGCTGAAGTGAACCTCGGCGACAGCGAAGTCCTGACCATTTTTTTGGTGGTGGTGGCCTGCGGGTACCTTGCTCTGGAAAAGGAGGTCGGGGTATTGGAGCGTATTCCGGAATCAGCCGCCCAATTGCACGGTTGACGTTCGCGCTTCGGACGGCAACGGTACACAGCGGCCATACAGGCAAATGTGGTCATAGGCCCACATTTTGATTACCGACGGTAGCTGGCGGCTGGCGATGAGGAATTCTCTCTCCCAGGGCCACCCGGCGTTGTAAAGACCCATCAGGTAGCCGCAGTCTTGTGCCGTCCAGCTTAATTCCATAAACGGATAGGCCGCGCATCGCGCTACCTCATCCATGTTGTGGTCGATACCGCCGAACTGAAACCCCTCGCAAAGGAATGAAGAAAATCCTGATCCATTCTGCTGCTTCCAGGATGCCGGCAAGTTCACGTGCCAATTCAACTGCTTCGTTTCGGGGAGATTGACATCTAGCGGCCAGAGTAACTCGAAGACGGCGTTCGGGTGCCGCTGTAGCAGGTAGCTTTGAATGGCCTGTACGTATGCGGCGAGCCGTTGCTGCAGAAAATCGGCATCCACCGATCCATTTATCGCCGGGCTGTCATTCGGTGTCAGAAAACGGGACAATGGTCTTCCGTGCGCCGCTTGGAACGCACTCTGGGTATCGGCATCGTAATATGCCATTCCGGATGCATTGGAGTCGAACCACCAGAGGATCTCTCCGAATTGAAGCCGCGCCGTCAATCCCGCTGCCTCCATCAGCCCGGCCATCGTGTCATAAGCCTGTTTCGCATAGTTCTGCACCACGGCGGAGAAGGCAGACTGAGAGCTGTTCAGGTTTTGAAAGCCGGTCGCGGTCTGAACGGGTGTCTGGTCCCAGAACCGCTGGTACCAGACGGCCGCGGGGGGATTTTCGGGAGCCTGCACCAGTTCCTGAGAGAATGCCACCATCGCATCCATGCCGGCCGCCTTCAAGGTAGCGAAGAAGTCAGCGTGCCAGTCTCGAAAGGCGCGATTGAAAACCGGGGTAACACTCGGGTCGATCTGCCACTCCGGGGCTACACCACCGCTCAAGGATCCGGCAGCCACACTGGCGCCGCCGGATGCCGTGCATTTGAAGCTGAAAGCCGCGGACCGGCAGTAAATCCGCAGCGTGCGATCGCCATCGGTATCGGCCCATACTCCGGAAGCTGCCTCGTTGATAAAGTATGCGAAATGGGCAGCCACGGTTTGGGGCGTATCCGCGGGAAATATCGACTTACCGATGGTCCAATCATCAATCGTGACGAAGGCGTCCGCTGAGGTGCTACATGCGACCTGCACGCATGGCACACTACCACCAACCGCGGCAGCTTGTTTCCACCAGAAAACGCCTGCGTAATGGTCGACTCGTCCGATGAGGCCGCTCTTCTGGATCGCCCAGACCAACCGTTGCGGCGACATTTTGTAAGTGTGATCTGTGTCGAAATCGGTTGCAACGGCGACGCCGGCGTGTATCTCCGGCGGATCGGGAACATCGCTCTCCACGACGCACTCCACGAAATCGAAGTAATAGTAAGTGCCCTGGCTCTGTGGGTTGTGGTCGCCGCGAATGCGGATCTGGAGAGTGTGCTGCCCCGCGGGGACGCCGCTGAACATCTTCCTGCGAATCCTGGATTGGGCTTGGGGGGCCGGCTGGTAACAATCGAATGGACCGGCAGCGGATGGATGGCCGTCCAGCAGAACATCCACGAGTCCACAATCGAAATCGAATCGAGTCCCCAAATAGATGTCGTGCGTTTCACTGCAGCGAGTGGTCACGTTTGCAGCGGCCCCAGTTTGGGCGGCCCGTAGGGCTCGACCTTGACTGAAAACCCCCTTTTCTTCGGGGGCCGGTTCCCAATATCCCGAGTATGTAACCCAGGAATCATCCTCTTCGATCCGCACCGAATTCGGCCCCGCCACCTGGAGCCTCCTAGTACCTGCTTCACCCTGCACGGTCCAGTTGGATACGACCACCTGCCACTCAGTGGCTGAATAGGTGGACCCATTGCAGAGCGCCGGCGCGAAACTCAGCCAGAGTTTCTGGACGTTAGTCCAACCCAGGGAGGAAAAGTCTACGTGGAAATGCCAGGATACATTGTCGGAGATCCCGCCAGCCAGTTGCACGGAGGTGGGAGTGAAGAACAGGTTGGTATTCTTATGCAGCTCATATAGAGTGACTGCGTTGCCATCGGCGCCCGGTTCCGCCGTAATCGTGATCTGGCTTCCGGCAGAAGTCGCCAAAAGCGCCACCGGACCGTTCTTGCTCCAGTCTGTGTTGTTGACGTAACCTGCGATCGTCGCACAGACGTCTGCGGTCGATTCGCCGCCTTGCGCGATGTAATCGAATGCCAGATTCTGATACCACAACGTCACACGATCGTACTGTTGGATCGCCCCGGCGTTGAGGACAAAGGAGCCAGTAGCGCCCGTACGGCCAGTAGGCCCCGAAGCCAGTTCGATCAGCGATTTCTGGACACTGGTGCCGTCTGCCAGGGTACCGTTCAGGAAGGGGCAATCCGTCCATGCCGGTTTTTTCGATTCGAATGGGAATACCCCCTGAAAAGTCAGGTCGAAGTCGAGCACGATCCCGGCAAAAGCTCCGTCCGGCAAATAAGACCAGCGAGGATGCCCGTAGAAATCGTCGCGATCCCAGAGGACCAACACCGCAAAATCGGCGGGGTCCCGAAAGACACCGGAAACTGTGAATCCCGCATCCGAGGCGCCCCACAACGCCGCACCGGCGCCATAAGCGCTGACACCCTGCAAATGCATCGTGCGATGCGGCTGCAACTTGTAGATCGGTTCCATTTACAGTCTCACGATGGCGGTAAGCCGCTTACCGGGATACACTGTTCCGACGGCTGTGACATCGAGGGTAATGGACTGACCCGCCTGGATTACTAAACCCTCAACGCTGGGATTTGTAGTCATGTCCATCGACTGGGACCCGAAATGGCCGGCAGGAATCGTAAGAGTTGCAATCGGGGCGCCATCGACATTGATCACGCAAGCGAGGTCCGCGCCTGCGGGGGCCTGCTCTACGGTTGCGAAAATATCCCGGATACTGCACGTCTGCGGCAGCGTCGCGGCAGGCACAGCGTTGCTTTCGATTCCCAGCACGCCATCCACCGTCAGTTCGACTTGGCTACCGGTCAGGCTGCGCAGGCCGTTATCCCGCGTACCAGTGAGGCATACGATTGTAGATGGGCTCGGGCCTTTATTGTTGGTGACGAACAGCTCGGCGCTGGCGACACGCACGCTTGGTAGAGGAAATGGATAGGTCCAACCACCACTATAAGGACTGCCAAAAAAATCGGGCGGGAACGGCGCAATCGTACTTTTGCTCAGAAGGGTGTAGACTCGCGTACCTGCCGGATGGGATGCGGCTGGGCTGCCGTGCATGCCGCGCGTAACGGTATATTGCAGGCCGCCATTCTGCGAGGCGGTCACTTGCAGAATTTCCGAATCGATCTGAAGCAGGCTTCCCGGTTGCGCCGCGCCCACGGAACTCAAACCTAGGACGTGATCTTCGGATTCGATGTTAGCTGCTAACAAATTCGGGCGAGCTTCCTGTAACTCATCACAGTAGTGAACCGTAATGGTGGCCGATGAGATATGTGCTGTATTGGTCAGATCCGGAAAAGACACCCCGCTCAGTTCCAGCGTCCCGCCGCGCGGCGAACCGAACCCGAAAAATGGCGCGGGCGGAACATCGGTGTCTGCGGTTCCTGAACCGCCGATTTTCCAACGACTCACGGTGGCGAGGAGCGGTTCAGATTCCAAGTCGTTTACGTTGGCTGCGCGCCCCGTAATTTCGACGGTTTCTCCAGAGAGGTTCGGAATCGCGAACTGCACAGGGCTGCTCTTGGTCTGGGCGCCGAACTGCCAACCCGCATCCGCCACTACGAAGTAACTGGTCGCATCCGGTTCCACATCCCAAGGCGGCCGGATCGTAAGCGTGGTGGTGTCATTACCAGAAATGGCACGCTCCTGGCCCATTCCCGTCCCCCGTGTAATCCGGGCGGTCAGTCCCTGGTAGGCGTTAGTGGGCATTTGTAGCGTGCCATTGCCGACGGTCGCCGGCGAGTGAATGGTCGCTGCCGATTCTGGCTGTTGCTCCATCCGCCAATAGAAGTTGGCGTGATCGAAATTGGGATCGGTAGGTGCGATGAGTTGCTTATCCAGCCCGTTATCGGTGAACGTATCCGCAAGGGCCTGATCCGAGGCAATCCGGAACATTTGGGCCGGAGTGGTGCCCCGATAAACATGAAACTTGGCGGTTCCCCGCGCGAAACTTAAACCGGAAACAGTGACGGCGCTGCCGTCATTTATCGTGACGGCCGCGACGATAAATGACAGGACGCTCTCGTTTCCGGCACTGTCTTCTCCCGACACGGCGTAATATAGGGTTTGCCCCCCTTTTAGGGAGCCTCCGCTGGAAACCGCGGCTACCAGGCTAATGAGGGGCATACCGGGTCCAGCGGCCGAAGCAATGGCCGGCAGGGTGAAACTGACCGAGACATTGGTGGCCGCCGTACCGTCGCTATTCATGACCTCGCTCTCGATAATGCCGAACTGAATATCACCATTGGTATCGAGCACAGAGCCCAAGAGCGGCTTCGGAACATTGACACCCATGCTGCCGGGGTAAGCATTTCCCGGCCCTGCGGTGCTTTGGCCGTTGGTATCGGCATACCAGGTATCTTCGTGAATTTGGGCAGTTATGGTAGCAGTGCGATAATTAGTCGCCGGCGATATTTTCGTGACCCGGAAGGGCTGGCGAGTCAATCCTTCTTTGAGATACGTCACCGTAATTAAGTCGCCAGGCCGAATACCCACGGCCCGAACGCTCGTGTCGAACTGAATATAAATGTTGCCGTGGACCGACTTATCCAAGTTGAATTTAAGGATGCGCGCGGCTTGGTCGTAGTTCGGGATTCCCAGAGTAAGTAATTTAGTGAAAACCTCCTGGCCGGCTAATGCGATATCATCCGGCGCCATCATCGCATAGCTATCCTGCTGGTAGCCGTTCAACGCATCCTGGAATTCGACTGTGAAACTATTAGGGGTATCCGCGATATTCCGGGACGAGAGAGTTATGCTTGCCTCACCCGTGGGCCGGCGCAAAATTCCCGAAAATGCGGTCGATCCATCTCCGAATTCGTAGCTCGGCCAGCCGCCATTCAACGGTTCAGTACTATTGGATGCCGGGGGCTTGGTTGGTTGTTCGAGGGCGGCCGTATTCTCCACTTTCAACTGAAGTATGCCGCCGGGCCCATACGTCAGATAGAGCCGCGCCGCATTGCGGATTCCGCGCACCACGTCCCCGCCGCTGCGCTTATTCTGTAGCACCAGGTTGCACTGAAAACGCGGCAGCGTAATCGCGTTGCCGTTCAGATCAATGGCGTTGATCTGTTCGTCACAATAGCCAGCCGCCGCTGCGAAACTCGGAATATCGATTTGGGCGTCCGACCAGCCGCAGCGCTTCAGAATATCGAGCAAAATCCATGCCGGGTTACTGGAAAACTGTAAGCCGCCGTAAGTGCCGTCCGCCGCATAAACCGGAATCTTTAAGCCTTGCACCAGCACTTTAACGGTAGGGATCGACGATCCGCTGCTCAAGCGCGTAGGAACCACGACGACCAGGTATGCCATGCTTCCGTAGGGATCGCCGGCGGGGTTCCCCGCGCCATCAGTAAAGTTCGGATCGCACACACCATCTCGGGTACCAAGGGTGGCGATGTTGTACCAACCGGTGCCGGTCATGTTTGTGCCAGTGACCCCTAAGGGGATTTGCACATCGTTCACCAGGACCTGCAGGATACCCTGCATTTCGCCCATTCCCAAGAGGACTTCCATGCGAGTGAGGTTGCCGTCATTACGGGCGAAGACCACCGGCGGGTTGTACCAGGCGGTTCCATATACCAATGGAACAAGATCGTTGTAACGCGCCTGATTCACAGAGACAGCCGAAGTCTGCCAATCCTTCCCGTAAGGCCGTACCGCAATGGCGGGCGGAACGAACTCGACCCCACCGAAGCGGTTCCACATTCCACGAGCCTGGCAATCCTGCCGCGTGTACCCGCACGATGTGAAAGGAGTGCCGCCGTTCAATTGCCCAACGCCCCCCGGAATATCCGGAGAGTATCCGCAGCGATAAAATCGCGAATATATAAAATTCGGGCCGCCGTCGATGGCCTCGGTTCTCTGGTCCAGCGTGGCGGGAAACTCCCAGGGGCAGCGGCGTTGTATGTGCACTGGCGGTAATGACAGCCGCTGTAAGTTCATGCGATTGGCTGCCGTTAGCCGCAGCGTGGATTCCTTGATATGTTCCGGGGGGTTACAGATACCCTGAAACACTACTGACACGTCTGTTAGGGGTGCATTGTTCCGCAAATCGTAGAACAGAAACCCAGTGGTCAGTTGCGCGCCCTTAAATCCGACGGCTCGTTCGATCTCGGAGAAATGCGAGTCAGCGTTGGCCAGCAGAATGGAGATCCGCGGGCTCCCATCGACGCCCTGATCGGATGCCGTCTGGATGTCAAATGCGCTGTGCTGCAGCACGCGGGCGTCGTACGTAACGGCGCCAACTGTAATAGTGTGCGTGCTCCAGTGTTCCTGCTGGCCGCCAGGCAGTACGCAATCGAATACGAGCAGGGGCGTATCGGTTACCGCCTGCTCCTTGAGATCCTCAACCGTTTGCATGAGCGATGTTCACCGTGACCGCGTGGCGATTGACGCCGGTTGCCGTGAAAGATAACTGGTCGTCGCGAAAATATGCGTTTTCAAAAACCCCGCCGGTTTTCGCGGATTTGTAGGCCGATGCGGCCGGCTGCGCTTCGGCCTGCAGTCCGAAGATATCTAAAGATGCTCCAGCCGGAACTTCCAGGCCGAAGGCAACCGACTCGGCCCCAGAATCTCCCAGAGCCGAAAAGGAGATTCTCTGCCACCTGCCGGTTGCCACGCGATCGCCGCGTTTCGAGGCCAGCAACACAGTTACGGTGGCCCCTTGCGAGGCTCGCACGTAAACACTAACGCAGTAGACATAATCTCCAGGAACCGAAAGCGTTTGTGTAATACTCTGCGGACCGGCGCCAGCATTACTAATGTGCCATCCATTAGCGCCTCCAATCGGGTCCGCCACTCCCCCCGTTAGAGTCAGAAAGGAGCCCGTGGTCCAGACCTGGTTATCCAGCCGGTCCGTCCAGCTTAGGAGGTTCGCCATCGGGTCGAGAAACGTAAAGGTGTTCAAACTTCCCTCGGTTGACGAGAAGAATGCCTGCAGCGCGGACGCTTCCTCGTTGGACAATCCTGCATATTCCAGCCGCCACTCTGTGGTGGCTCCATGCAGGTCTGCCAGTTTGACCGTTGTCAAATCCGAGAGAGTATTAATAAGGGTTCGCATCCGGCGAAGTTTGCGCGCCGGAAACTGCGTCAATGTTCCGGTCGACAGTTGTGGATATACGAGCATGGCTATCCCCGGGTCTCAATTATCTTGAGCGAAGTCTTTCCATCCGTTTCCTTTACAGATGTCAAGCTGATCTCATCCGTGGCAAGGCTGCAGTTGGTATATGTCTTGCCGTCCCAAGGATCTGTGAAAGTAAAGCTCCCAAAAGCCCCTTGCGTGTCGAGCACAAATTGCTCGAGCGCTGCGATTTCCGATTCGTCCAGCGCGGCGAGTTGGATTTCCCAAGCATGCAGGGGCCCAGCCGAATCGCGATACCGCTGTTCGGCGCCATCCAGGAACCGAAGGACCTGATTCTGAAAACGAAGGCCACGGCTCGCCGGGTACTGCGCCACAGCGCCGGTTTTGAGTTGTGGAAATGTGCTCATGAGAGATCGTTCACCACGTCGTTAATGGAGCTAAGACTCAACATTGCCTGGCGGACCGCTTGCGCGATTTCGGTGCTATGGTCGAGAAAAGATTGAGAGTCCATAGCCTGCACAGTCACATTAATCTGAGGCGGGGCGGTATTTTGCAAGCCGCCCGACGTAGCCGGGGCCGGCGTGCCGGCTGGCTGCACGGCGCTTCTGCCACTGCCTGCAGCGCCTTGCGATCCATCGTATAAGCGCGCCGCTCCGAATTGATCGTAATCAGCTTCGCTCATGGCGCCACCCGTGTCCGCGCCCGTGAAGTACAGGTGCTCGGGCATGGCATATCGAACCAGGGGCGGCGGTGTACTCTGACCGCCGCCGAAAAGTCCCATCAACCCGCTCACCAATGGCACGATGCCAAGCCCGCTTTCAAACACCTTGGATGCCACTGAAAGAAAGGTGTCAGCGACTCCGGAGCCGGAACGCGGAGAGGTTCCCGCCGAGATTGATGAAGGAGGCGCCCCCTGCATGACTCCGGTTAAAATATCTCCGGGACTGACGGACGCGGGGCTAGTATTTTCCTGCTTCAGTCCGGCTAATTCCGTCAGCGCCTCCTGAAGCGACGACGCAATTCCATATTCAGATTCGACGATGTTAGCCGTATCGCCGCTTGGCGCTCCGGAAGCCGCCTGAAACTCGTCAAAAATCGTCTTTTGTGCTTTACTGGCCATCTTTCTGCTCCGCGGTAACCGCATCTTGCAAAATCAGGAATGCGTCCGCCTGCCGCGCCGTCAACTCCGCCGGATCCATACGGCCAAACCGGCGCCGCACCCAAAACTCCTCCACGAAAGTCATGCTTTCACCCGTGACGTAAGACCTAGGACAGGTGGTGAGGACGACCTCCTTGCGTCCCCAAACGACGGGAGCGACAGTTTGTTCCTCGAATCCAAGCCAGCCGCACCGCCGCCTCCGTTCCAGGCCGGCTTTCCGGCAGGTGTCGCACTTCCAACCGGCCTGGTTAGCAAATTGAAAATGAAAGGCGACAATTAGTTTTTTCGTTCGCTTGCCGACAGCCCTGTCTCTCTCCGAACGGCGGCAAGCGCCTCCCGAAAGAGTTCTTCCGGACCTATCTCGGCGAGCAGTTCCGGTGTAGCTTCCATGCCATCCACGATGAGCCCCGTAATGCTTTGCAAGCCCCATGTGAGGTACAAACGGTTAATCTCCGCCTCGATCAGGGCCGCGTCCATGCGGTCCGCTGGTTGTTCGCTGCCTTCCAGGAATTCCTTGCTCCGCGCGATCTCCCGGATCCGCCGCATCAGTTCAACGCGCCGCGCGTAGGACATTTTCGCGACCCGGAAGCTCACTCCGGGCAAGGCCGCCGACTCGACAGTGACTACGCTTTCGTACGTCATGCGAATGCCACGGTGATCTCGTCGTCTACCGTGCCTTGCGCCCTGGATGCGCGGAACTTCCATTGCTGCCGGTTAGTGGAGTCGTCAAACTCCGGCACTTCCGGGAGCACGCTCTTAAGGTTCACCGCCATAAGCTGTCCCGGCACTTGGCCGAGTTGAAACATCACCGAGATGGGCGATTGTTGCCGGGCCGCCTGGTAGAGGCTTTTAGTCGCGTCGTCGTCGAGTCCGTACAGGCTGAATGTGGCGGTCACCGACCGCTGCCCAGGAGAAATGGCCTTGGGCAGGTTCGACCCGAACTCGTTGCTTCGCGAATCCAGGGCGTTTTTCACTGTTAGTTGCGCACTGGTGATGGTGAAGAATTGTGTGGGTGACGTCCCCAGCCAAGCTTGGCCCATGTTACCGGGCACAATCGAATAATCGAAGGCTGCCAGGGCCGGTTCCGCCGGAAAGGTCTGAAGCTGGGCTGCGCCGCCCGAGAAACTGCTGCTGTCTACTACGTCCTGCGCCAGCCCGCTGAAGTGAAACTCGTGATAGTCGCCGTTAACCAGAATATCCATCTGGTCGACGGCTGCTCCGCATAACAGCCTCTGGACGGCAGTCGCGGGGCTCCAATAGTCGAAGAGACTGACACTCGGGAGCCCGGTTGCCGGCGTGTAGGTCACGGTCGCGTCGAGCGACGCTCCCGACCCGGGGAGAACCGTGAAGGGCGCATTGAGCTGCACCGTGCTGGGATCGACAATTGCCGAAACGAACCTTACTTCTCCGCCGAATGAGACTGCCTGGCCTACGCTCAATCCGTGCGCTATCGGGAAGGCGAGCCTGCCATTAGCGCTGCTGGTGCTCACCGGTGCGCCGCTATATGCTAACGGAGCCGCTCCCAGCGCCGCCTGGAAGAGAGGCCCATATCCGGGACTGGCCGTGTCCTTATGCCAACTCGTCAGATACGTCTGCAGCTCAAAATTCGTTCGGCGCCTTCCGCCGGCCGGTATACCCGGAAATGTTCTGCTTCCAGTCTTATCTTTTCGCTGCGTCGCGTCTAGTTTCTGTTGAATTGTCAGCTTCAACGCGGGGATCCGGTTAGCCGCCTGGATCTCGCCCACGGTCCCGTAGGAACTCTCCAGCGCCGCGTAGAAACGATTCGCATTCGAGGATATATAAGATGCCATCTTAGTTCCTGCTTACTCCAATTTCGAAGGTAATCTTCGCTGTTTGCATGTAGTTTTTCCCGCCTTGCTTGACGGCTCCCATCGACACCTGATAGCCGCCGGTATAAAACATTCCGTTGCCCCAGTCGCCGCGTCCGGCGTCCAACACGGCTGTGACTGAATCGACGTACAGATCCAGTGAACTCTGCAACGAGTCCAGCCGGTCTTGCGAATTCCGGACTTCAATCACCATTTGGACGGTACCGGAAAAAGTCCGGAACTTCTCGGTCAGCGAGTTCGTGATCTTTTCGCAATACACGTTTAGCACCGGATATCTAATTTGGCCGCTGCGCTCCGCCAAGTCCGGCGCCACGTTCTGAGCCCTGACTTGGGCCGGGTCCACCGGCTTGGCGTGGACGCTGTCTGGCGCCGAGAGCGCCGCCAGGCTGGCGTTCATCCCTGCCGGCGCTGTCAGCTTCTGCATGACCGCGGAACTAGCGGCCGTCCCCAATGTAGCCATCAACCCCTCTGTAATATTCGCGGCATAGGTTTCAAGTAGGCCGGTTGCTGTCCTGGCCCAGGCGCGCGTCCCGCGGTCGCAAGCGCCGTTAGTTGCCGCCAGATCTGACTCGCGGCCAGAGGAACTCCGTTTTGAAGCACCATCCCATCCGGCGAGTTTCCGGCGTACACATTCCAGCCAACTACTGCTTGGGGCGGAGGCCCCGGCTGTACTATAAAAGAGCTGGACGCGAGCGTCATAACGGCCGGCTCGGCGCTCGCGCCTTCTTGGCCACTGCCATTTACCCAAGCCATGGTGACGTAGTACGTGCCATCCGGCAGGGCGCCTGGGAGTGGTGTTACTGTCGGTGTGGCGGCCTGCGGAATCGGATTGATTACCACACCGAGGCCGCCTTGCTCGATCTTCGTTTTCGCCCACCCGGCCATCTGACGAAACTGATCCCGCTTGGCGCCATACCGGTCATTCAACTCGTTCCCATAAGCATCGCTGTAGAACAGTTCCAGAGATCGATAGCTGTGCCAAAGCTGCAAGCCCGGCGTCACCACGATATTGTCCAATTGCGGTTCGGAAACAAGCCAGGAGGGCCAGTCCAGAAACCGGAACCGCTCCAGCATGGTGTTTAGCTCCAATGCCAGTTCGTTCTGAGCCAGCGCGAGTTTCTGGGTCACATCGATGCCTTCCAGACTCGCTACCGTGAGAAGTTGCGAGTCTAGCGCCGTAAGATCTTCGATGCTCGAGATCGAACCATCGGTGAACAGTGCCATGTCCGCCAGCCTAGTTCTTAGTGGGCTTGGAGGCCGCTTTCAGCTTGTCCAGGTCTTCGGTTGGAACGACTGATAGCGCGACCTTGCTGGCTGCGGCTGCCTGGTCGGCGGCCCGCTTAGCGTCAGCTCGCTGGCGGAAAGCCTTTGCCTCTTCGGGCTTTGCCAGCCGTGCGGCGCCTTCGACGATCATCTTGGCCGCCACCGAAGGCGTCACTTCCGTAATCGTGCCCGCCTTTCCTCCGTCCGGAGTCTCCAGACTCACAATGATGGCGAATATGTCCATAATCGCCGATTCGATTTCCCGGATTTTTTGGAAATATCCCTTTACGTCCATTTCTGTTTTTTCTCCTGAAACTCAAAAGGGGCAGATCATCGGTGATGTCCGCCCCTGCTAATTAGTCAGTCAACAATCGCCCGCCTTAAGATCCTCGGCTCCGCACAGCTTTGCTGAGCGGAGACCGTAGGAAGCGGTTGTCGACTAGGTGTTCACCTGCACGCCGGCGGCATTCCGCAGCACGCCGCACCCGTAGAGAACGTCCACAGTGAACTGCTGAGTCAAGGTTTGCGGCTGATAGCTCATCACCACCCGCATACCAAAGTTGCCCAGTTCGGCGTATTCTGCGATGGCGCCGGTCCCCGGAAGGGGCTGCGGCAACCGCCGGATGACCAGCCCGATGGCGTCCTTCGTGAACGCCAGATTATGAGTATTGACCGGGGCACTGCCGGTCTTCGGTACAAACTGAGACCGGAATACGAAGAAATCCTTGAATTTTCCGATCGTACCTTCAATCAGGGTTTGCAAGCCGACCTCGCCGGCGGTTTGAAACTCCTCAAAAAGAGGAATCTGCCGCCACGCCGAGTAAGCATTCGCATCTACCACAAAATAGCGTTGGGAGCTTTGCGGAACCTTAGCAAGAAAGAGAGCCGTTTCCGCCGCGTCAACCGTGGCTTCCGTTAGCGCTACACCGGGCGAGCCGATGGGAGTGTTCGCAGTGAATTGTGCGTACAGGCTCAACAAATCAGTCTCGATTCTTTCCGCGATTGCTGCCATCGCGGGTTCCATGTAGACCTTCAGCAGGTCCGGCACGGCGAGGACTTTGGTCACGTCCGGAATCTGGAACGTGGATTCCACATGCGAATTGAGGACGATTTGCGCATTGCCCAGGCTGGGATTCTGCGGTTGTACGGTTCCTCCTTCCAGGATATTGTTCGCCACCATAGTAGGTGGGATAGGAACGTTGACCGTGTCACCGGCCTGTGCCAGTATCGGCTCGTAATCGCGATTGACCAGGTTGCCCATGACAAGGTTCCCTACTAAGGCCGGCAGTGCGTCTGCCGCCACCAGTTTCACAATCGCGTTTGCGACGTTAGTTGACGTAATCGATGCCATTCATTCTCCTAAGTTGCTTTGCCGGCGCTCCCTCCTAGGTAAGGCCGGACGGTTTCACAAACCCCGAAGGGTCTGCGACGCCACGCGCGCGATTTCTTCTCGCACCCGCTGCTTCTCTTCGGCCGTCATCCCGGGCCGAATCTTCTCGATGTCCACTGTCTCCCGGCCGGTTGGCGCTTTAAAACTCGCTGTCATTCCAGTTCCGCCGCTAATACGCGCCGGCAAAAACTCCGGGTTTTCCGCGACAAAGGCCGCCAGGTAATCCCTGACGGGAACCTCGCCGCTTTCACCCCGCGCTACCAGGCGGCCATCCTCCGTGCGCACGATTCCGTCTTGCACGGCTTTGAATGCCAGGTCGATCTTCGCCACACCCAGCCGCTGCAGCTCTGCCCGTACGGCCGAACCGCGCTCCGCTTCTTCCGCAATCTTCCGGCTGCGTTTGTTTTCTTCCACCAGCTCGTTCAGCCGGCGCTCCAGGTGCTCTCTGCGCTTCTTTTCCTCCTGCAATTCCGCTTTATAGGCCGGTTCGCTTTTGGCCTGCTGCTGATTGACAAACTCCTGGATTGCATTTCTTACAATCGCTTGAACGTCGATTCCTTCCATAGACCTCCTATTCCGTATACTGCTGTGCGTCTATCTCTTCTGCGACCTGGTTCTTCACTTCCTGGCGCGCATCGCATAGGTATTGAAAAGCGAGCTTTTTGAAAACTTGCCTTTTCAAAGTCTCCGAGCCGATGCCCAGATCAAGTAGCTTCTTGGCGTCATCTAGCTCGTTGCTGAAATCGCCGATATCGAACTCATCCAACCCCGATACATCAATGGCGATGTCATCCTGCCGGGCGGCAGCCACCGCGCGGAGCACCTGCTTCATCGTGTCCTTCACCGCATCCCCATACGCCCGCAGGACCTCGTGAGTGATGCTGAAATCGCGCTGCTTGCTCAAGGCGGATTGCCGCAAATCCCCGGAAGAGGGGCTGCCCGACTGGTTCATCAGGTAGCAGACGCGATAAATCTCGTCTTTCAGCCGCACGAGGTTATCGGCCGCGATCTGGTAGACTTTGCCCTCCGGCTCTGTCCAGCCGAAGCGATCGTCCGGTCCGAGCTGAATGTAATACGACTCACCGACTATCTGGTTCCATTCGCGATCGGAATAGATCACCGGAGTGGCGAACAGGCTCATGGTCAGCGCCCATGACAGGGCGTTGGATTTGTTAAAGTGCTCTAATTGCAGTAACGCCGCTTTGTTCATGAGCCACAAGCCTTCACTCACCCGTAACTGAAAGATCGGTACCCTTCGCAGTGCAGCCAACCCGTGCGATCCTTGATCGATCAACTCAATCGGCTGTCCTTCGCCGCCTTTTCTGTAAATCTGAAAGGTTTCGCGGTCATAATAGATCCACCGCGTCTCCCGCTCCCAGCGTGCATCGGTCACCTTGGATTGCTGCAAACACGACGTGCGAATCACGGCCCATTCCAGTCCGCCTGTCTCGTCGTAGTTCCAGTTGATAACCTCGTCCGGCCAGTAATCGACCAGGTAGGCGCGCGATCGCCCTGAAGCATCCTCCTCCGCTCGTGTCAGAGCAGCTCCGCCTAATCGCGGGAAATCCACCACGATGTTGGCCGTCCCGCATACCAGAGCTTGCACCAGCCGCTGCCGGAAGAATTCGCTGAAGCTGGTTCCCTTCAAATCGCAGTCTTCGGCGAAAAGATTGTAAAAAGCCTTCGCTGCATGCTCCGTCGCGGCGAACTGGAGTACCGGTTCACGCCGCAACAAGGTAGCCGCGTACCAATCGATGATCGAGCCGGCATAGTTCTCGTAAAATACGCGGCTCAGCCTTTCTCCATAGACCTCGGCAGGCTCTTTGTGGCGCCTCACGAGATATTCGGACGCGTTCTCGCGCAGGCGTTCGCCGCCTGCGTAGAGGTCCTTGTATTGTTTCCACATCGCCCTGCGAGCGATATATTCGGGATGCTCCCGGTTGATATTGACTGTCAGCACAATAATGGTTTCCCCCGCTCGCCGCTTGGCTTCTTAGGCGCGCATTCCTGCCAGAGGAGATAGCCCAACGCATCCGATAGGTGAGTCCGCAGACGGTCCTGGTCTTTATCGATCTGCGCGCCGCTATCCTCCCTAAAACAAACCTCCTCGAAGTCCTGGATTAACTCCTTGCACTTGGGATCGACGAATAATCCGACTTCGCCTGAAGCGGAGCAAAGCTTCGAGTTCGTTAGCACAACCCGGTCGCGGACCGCGGGATTGGATTTCGCCAGCCTATACCGCACATTTAGCCGCGTCTCTCGCGCCAGGTAATCTTTGACAATTTCGTAATCCGATGCCCCGGTCGTCTGTTCACGATGTCCCGAGGCGTCCCCGTACACCACGACTGTTCCGTCGTATTGTGGAAATCGCCGCAAAAACTCTTCGCACGCCTGCTGCGTTGTTGCATGTCGCAAAACGATCTCATCCAGGACGTGCACCTCGCCGTTCGTAATTTGCACCACCAGGGAACTCATTGGATCGACATTGAAATCCAGAGTCCACAAAAGCGGCACACGGGCGACAGGTTGCAGATCCTTGACGTTCTGCTCCCTCGTGAAAGAGCGGTACACGAGGTTGCCTCGGGAGTTTATATACAGCCCAAGTACTTCCTGCTGGTAAAAAGTCTCGTCATAGCTTCCCTTCAGCCGGTCGTAGAAGTCCGGGACCTTCTCCAACAGGTAATGATTCTCGTGCGGCTTGGCGAAAACAAGTCCGTAATCCTGTGAACCCCCATTCATTACGAACTTCCGGTATACCCAGTCATATCCCTTCGGCGTCCACACAGCGAAGCCGCACAGTTCAGTGGCGAGCGGATCTCGCAACCGGCCCTCTAATCGCAGCCACGCAGCCTCGTGCGTGTAAGTCAGTTCGTCAAGTCCGAACCACGCCAGGTTCGTTCCACGTAGCCGTTCCACTTCGTCCGCCGGGCGAAATATAACCCGCGAATTAATGTCTTTGGCCACCAGAGTGTTTTCGGACTTGTTGAGTTCGAACGGCAACCCGTGCTCATCCATAACTTGAAGTAGCGTCGTTTGCGTCGGATCCCGAAGCATCGGGTAAGTCGGCGCACCCAGCAGCCCTAGACGCCCTGGGTTCGCGTACATCAATCGGATTGCCTCATAGCAAAGCGCTCGGCTCTTGCCACTGCCGATTGGCCCCGAAAAGCCTTTGAATCGTGTCTTGAGTGCATAAAACCGCCGCTGCGAAGGAAGGGACGCCTGAGTTATTCGTCGTCGGATGTCTCCGCAGAGTCGATCCATTCGACAGTGACCCTTCTCGGTTTGCCCGCCGAGTCCCTTTCTTCGATCTCGTTCTCCAACTGCATGAGTTTTACGTACTCCCCAACCGTAGGTTTGAATTCTCCTTCCTCGATCTTGTTTTCGAACGCCTTGATCGCCTTCTCCACAGCCGCTCCGATCCGGACTCTCTCCCGCACCTCCGGCCAGTGACTGCACTCTTTACAAGAGGCAGACTCTTGCTTTTGAAATCTGATATGTTTGGCCATAAAAAAAGGGCCGCCGCAGAATCTGCGGAAGCCCTAACCCTCTTCCCAATTTCAAAGTAGCACCCCCGCTTCAAACAGGGAGTCTCTGCTTTTATGTAAGTTTTTGAAAATAGAGAATTAAGATTTTTTTTATGTGCCGTTACCGTCTCAGAGCGGACCTGGGCGTCATTTGAGACGGACCTGCACTAGGCGTCAGAACTCTCTGATTCGCTGCGTGTTGCGTCTGATTACAAAACCGGCGCCGCTTCTATTACGTGACCGGGACCGCCGGTGACGTGGACCTGCAGCAGCCGGAAACCCGATGCGGCCAGCAATTCCTGGTACTCTTCCGCGGTTCGTTCGCGGCCTCCGGGCATCACCAACATCTCCAAATCCAGCAACTTTGCAGGTGAAGGCGTATTGCCCGGGGGGACCACGGATTCCATCAGCAGAAGCCTGCCAAGCGGATCGATAACCTGCCGGACTTTGCCCAAGATCTCCACGGAACGCTCATCATCCCAATCATGGATGATGTGCTGCATCATGTATCCATCCGCTCCTCCGGGCACCGACTGAAAGAAATCGCCCGCGATCAGTTCGCAGCGGTCCGCCAAGCCGCGCGCGGCTACCACCGGTTTCGCTCGCTCGATCACCTGCGGCAAATCGAAAAGCACGCCTTTCACGTTGGGGTACTGCCGCAGGATCGTCTGCAGCAACAAGCCCTGCCCGCCCGCAATATCCACCAATTTGCGGAACCTTCCAAAATCGTACGCCTCCGCGACGGCGGGCGCGCCCATGCGCGTGAGGTCTGTCATAGCGGCATCAAAGACGGCCGCCTCCTTCGGACGAGTCTGCAGATATTCGAAGGGATTCGCCTGCCCGAACGCTTTCCTAATGCCGGTTTCACCGGTGGTTACACAATGCAACAGTTCTCCCCACGCGCCTTGACACAGGGGCATCGCCATAAATTGTGCAAACGATCGCATCGAATCGGGCGCATCGCTGCGCAAACACTGGGCGAGCGGCGTCAACGTAAAGGTGCGCGGTTCCGTCTCCGCGAAAACCCCGGTGCTGGCCAGCGTTCGCAGCAACCGGTAAAGAGAAGGCGCATGGGCCGAACTTGCAGCCGCCAGCTCTGCTGCTGTTTTATCGCCGGATGCCAGCAGGTCGGCGATTCCCAACTCGGCAGCGGTAGAAATCGCCGCCGAAAGCCACTTGGCCGTGAGCATTTGCATCATCTGCGCGCTGGCAGGCAATTCTTGCGGCCGTGGGCCGGGCGTTGAAGACATGTTTTCCTCTCTGGGCAGACCGCGCTATTCTACGCGGTAATTGGGCGCTTCCTTTGTGATGATCACGTCGTGTACGTGGCTTTCGCGCAGGCCGGCGGGTGAAATGCGCAAGAACCGTGCCTTCTGCTGCAATTCGCGGATGTCGCGCGTGCCGCAATAGCCCATACCCGAACGGAGCCCGCCCACCAATTGGTACACCAGTTCGGAAAGGGGTCCCTTCGCGGCCACCCGTCCTTCAATGCCTTCCGGAACCAATTTTCCGCTGGGATCCTGCTCGTAGCGGTTCGATGTGCCCTGCGACATCGCGCCTATGGACCCCATGCCGCGGTAGGTCTTGAACGTGCGCCCCTGGTAAAGAATCGTTTCGCCGGGACTCTCATCGGTCCCCGCCAGCAAACTGCCGATCATGACAGTATCCGCGCCGGCGGCTATGGCTTTCGTGATGTCGCCCGAATACTTGATTCCGCCATCCGCGATGAGCGGCACGCCGGCATCGCGCGTGGCTCGCGCGCACTCGGAAATGGCCGTAATCTGAGGCACCCCGGCCCCGGAGACCACGCGCGTGGTGCAGATGGAGCCCGGCCCGATTCCCACTTTGATGCCGTCCACTCCGAGCGAGGCCAGTTCGCGCGCCGCTTCGTAAGTGGCTACGTTGCCGGTGATGAGTTGTACTTCCGGAAGCTTGCACTTGATCGTCTTCACCGCATCAGTAACCCGGCTGGTGTGCCCGTGGGCTGTATCGATGGCCAGCACGTCCACCTTTCGCGCCACCAGTTCTTGCGCCCGTTCGAGGTAATCGCCGGTGGCCCCTATGGCAGCCCCTACCCGCAGCCTGCCCTGGCGATCCTTGGCCGAATTGGGGTATTTCAGCTTCTTCTGTATGTCTTTTACGGTGATCAGGCCCTTCAAGTTGTATTGGTCGTCGACCACCAGCAGTTTCTCCACCCGGTGCTTGTGCAGAATGGCTTCGGCCTGCTCCAGCGTGGTGCCCACTGGAACCGTAACCAAATTTTCCTTGGTCATCACTTCTGCGATCGGCAAATCGAATCGGTTTTCAAACCGTAAGTCGCGGTTCGTCAGAATGCCCACCAGCTTGCCATGCTTGGTGACGGGCACGCCGGAAATACGATAGCGGCGCATCAATTCCTGGGCGCCCGAAATGGGCTGTTCCGGGTCGATCGTGATCGGGTCGACGATCATTCCGCTTTCACTGCGCTTCACGCGGTCCACTTCTTCCGCCTGGCGGTCGATGGGCATGTTGCGATGAATGATGCCCATCCCGCCTTGCTGAGCCAGGGCGATGGCCAAATGCGATTCGGTGACGGTATCCATTGCCGCCGACACAATCGGAATATTCAAACCGATTTGGCGGGTAAGGCAGGTTCGCGTATCGACTTCAGCCGGCAAAACTTCGCTGCGAGCCGGTTCGAGCAGGACATCATCGAAGGTAAGGCCCTCAATGAGTTCGTCTTGGATCATAGGTAATTTTACCAATGATACCCTAGACGCCGAAGCTCACCAACGCACAATCGTAAAATGGATTCGCCTCGCTTGCGGACGCGCGCCACCCCGCGAGGGAGGGCCCATCGTCCGACTCCAGCGCACCTGCTATTGGTTTACGCCGCCGCCGTTCGCCGGCGCGTACAGACTCGGAACGCGAAAAGCGCGGTAGGCGGGGACGTTCGCTCCCTGGCCGTACGTCTCGGCTCCGTTGGTCGCGTATTCGTTCGACTGATCGGAAAAGGCCGTAGCATTGTTGTACGGAATGTCCCCGGCCAGAAACATGTAATCTCCGTTCGAGAGCCGTTGGGCACTCCCCAACGCGACCGACCAGTAGGGGAGGAGCCGGACGAAAGACCACGATACCGTGCGGTTCGGAACATCGACGTTCAGCACCATGCCTCTGCTTCCACCGCCGTTCTGGGTGATGCGCGTATTGCCGTTGTCGAAAACGGTAAGCGAAGTCATGCCTCCCAGCGTAAATTCCGTATCGTGTTGATGGGAAAACCAGGGATAAGCGCCTGGGGTCAGCATTGTAAAATCGCCACCCAGGCCCATGCGCCAAAGCACATTTCCCGTGCCGGTGCCATTGGCATAGTCGATATCGATAATCCAGTCCTGGTCGCGCACCGACATGATCACGGACCCATCGGGTTCGTATTGAATTGCATTGGCGTGCAGCCAGTCGTTCGCAGGAGAGGTCAAGAGCACGGTGGGACAGCCTACCGAGACTGTTTCGCTGTTTTTATAGACGCAAATGTCGCCCAGCGTCGCCGGACGACTGATGTCTAATTGGCCATTCCCACCGTCGTGATCGAAGGCGTTCCAATACCAGGCCACCTGCATATTGGTATCCAGATCGAGAAGCACCCGGCCGATGATGGAAATCGGCGCCGAGTTGCCCTGCGTGCCCGCTGGAAAGATTTGCTGGGTGGAAGCAATGGCCAGAATATGTCCATTGGGCAGCAGAACATCATCATGATCGAAGTTCGTGATGGCCGCGTTAGAGGGAAGTTGCTCATTCACCCGATCCACATTCGTTTCGCGAATGATGTTCCCCGCCAGATCCACAAGTTGCACCAGTTGCCACTCCGATTGCGGAGGCCACAGCCCGGTGCCTGTAATAGAGTAACCGCCGCCTGAAATCGTCGTCATGGTGCCTTTCGGCGCCATCCGATGCACCTCCGTCTGCTCCGGTTGCGGCCCGGAGTAATACCACAAGGGCACTCCCGCCAGGTCGGTCGCCTCCGGCGGGTTAGGATTGCCGAAACTCGTGAGCAGCATCTTTTCTTTCAGAGATGTTGCGAGGGAGGCGGGCACATTGACGACAGTGGGGGTGAGAGCCGCGCCGGTCGGAATAACTCCCGTCGTGAACTGCACCGGCGCCGGACCCCCGGTAGTCACTCCATTGGTAGTGACCAGATAATTCATGTTGTAGATCGTATTCGCGTACATTCCGCCAATCAGGAAATTCATGCTCGTGCCCGTTCCGCATGGCCGGGCATCGGTTACGGAACCGAACGAGGTATTGTTGAGCGGGTAAAAGACGACCTGCATCGTAGATCCGGCGGGACATGGTGGGGCGCTGAACAGCGCAACCAGCGGATTTGCCGTTGGCGTGACCACCGCGCTTCCTGCGGTCACACGCGATGTGATCGTGTACGGGACCGTAACCACGGATTGTTGTCCCGTAATATTGTCCCGGGCGGTGATACGCAACTGGTAGGTGCCTTCCACCAGGTTCTGCGCCCATACGAAGGAAGGCAGGAGGTTGAAATCATGAACCGTTTGGAATGTGCCCCCAGGCGGCGCGACGTCCAGGCGGTAGTTCACCGGTCCCGGGGCTGAATCAACCGCTTTGAACGCGATGGTTATAGGCGTGCCAACCGCTTGTGGACTTGCGGGCGAAATCTTCGGTACAGCCGTAATAGAACCCGCGGCGGGAAATCCCAATAATACGAGGCAACCCAAAACTGACAGAATGTTACCCACCCAACGGCGCATGGGGCCGATAATACACTGCACCGGCTTACGGGTCAACGAGAATCTTGGCCGTTTAGTTCTACCGTGCCGCGCAGTGCACTTGCGAAAATGGGCTTAAATTCCATTGTTGCTATTGGATTTGAATCTGGACCGTGTTGGCCGTTATCCCGTCGACGGTGAGCACCACGTTCACCACGCCTGCGCCCGCAAGAGTGCTTGGGAGTTGGACGTTCACCTGGTCTAACGCATCGTACTGCCCCTGCGGACCGGCGAAGATCGCCGGGAGTGCCTGGTTCCCGACCGTAACGCCCACTCCCTGCAAAGAGCTTCGGCCTCGAAACCCAGTTCCGAACAATATGAGGTAATTTTGCGAAGACGAATCGCTGACATTGATCGGGTTGGTAGTACACGTCCCGCCGCTGCTCGGGCAGCTATAAAGAGGTACGGTACTCTGCGAACCGCCGGAAACCACTTGAACATACCCGGCGGCCACGCCCTTGCCGTTCTGGTTCATGGTAAACAACCCGGGCGCCACCGGCGCCATGAGCACGGTGGCGCGGACCTGCGTTCCATCCGCGCTGGTCGCTTGGAGTACCGCCGGGCCCGGGGCGGTTCCCGCGGGAATCACCGCGTTGATCTGGCCAGGCGAAACAAAATACAAGCCGGCGGGGCGCGACGTGCCCTTCGCATCCGTGACGGTCACAGTCGTGTTGGCCAGATTGGTGGGTAGCGGTTGGCCACCTGCGGCCGCTGTTTGCGTAGCCAGGTTCGGCGGCGCGAACATACTCACCACCACGCCTGGAGCCGCGCCGCGCTGAAAACTTGCCCCGTTGAACGTCGCGGCCGCCGGTTCGATATCCAGAACCCACATCTTACCCGGCAAATACTGGACCGACCCGAGATTGCCGTACAACACCAACTCGCTTCCATCCGCGTTCCATTCCGGGTCCGCGGTAATGATCCCATTAGGTTGATAATCGGGGCTGTTCGGATCGTTGAAATAAGTCAGCCGGTACTTGTTCGATCCGTCGGTGTTCATCATCCACAGATCACCCTTGAAGTGATCTTTCGTGGTATCCGTACCCACAGTCGACATATAGACCACGCTGGCGCCATTCGGAATCACGGCGGGGAACTCATTCCATTGGCCCGGCGTGCTGGTGAGCGCTGTCCATTGGTTTGTAGCCAGGTTGAACCCGAAAATATCCATGGGGCCCGGCCCGCTGAAGAACGGTATGCCTCCGGGGCCGAAATTGGACATGATGAACACCGTCTGATCGTCGGCGCTGAACCCGTGCGGCTCGTAGTAATACTGGTTGGGTCCATGGTATGCCGGAGTCAGCGTTTGGATGTTCTGTACCGAAGGCACGCCGCTTGAGGAAACCACGAAATCGCCAACCATCAACTGCCATGTGCCCCACAGCAGCGGGGAGGGGCCGATCCGCTGGCCCCATGTCAACTTATTGCCTCCCCAGGAGAAGCGGGGATAAATCACTCCACCCGACAGCGGCAGGTTTGTAATCTGCCAAAAATGCTGCCCGGCTGCATCCATAATCCAGAGATTGTTGCTCCAGCCCGATCCCGGAAAATCCGCCTGATTTTCCGCCGTGCCTGATGAGGGCCCCATCTGCACCTCGAATGCGATGAACTTACCCGAAGGATGCCAGGCAGGGTTGCCCTTATTCAATGCCCCCAACACGTTCACCGCTGCCGCCGGGCATGTCAGGCAGCTATTGTTGCTGCCGTCGAGCCCCATTGTCCAGACGTCGAAAAGACCGCTGCTGTTGGGCTTGTCGTAGGCAATGATGTTTTGCGTTTTCAGGTACGACAACCGGGCCGTCCCGGTTGCCAACTGCCTCCAGGCTTTAACCCGGTAATCGGCACGCAAGGTCTGTGTGGCTGCAAAGCAATACCACAGACCGGCCAATAGGGCCATGCTCCTGACACCCACGGAGCGCATCCACGTCCCTCCCATATTAGTTAAACATGAGAGTGGGAACTCTTTGATCCGGAGGCTATTGACCGGTATTGACCTGCTGGCTTTCCGAGCAGACCTGGGTTCCACTACTGTTCACCAGCCCTGATTTGACGGTCACCAACCCGACGGGGTTGAGCGGGATGGGGATGAATAAATTATTGGGTGGAACATTGGGGCCAATCGTTTGGGAGTACAGGGTTGCCAGGGGGGAGCCGTTCTGTTGCAGCCAAACCGTCCAGGTGCCCGGCATGGTGTTTCCCAATGTGAAATCGAAATTCAGAGCAGAAACCGGCCCTTCGAACATTCCCTGCGAGAAAAACACATTCATGCCGAAGGCGCACGCTGGAATCCGTCCAATGTTGTTACCAACGTATTCGGCAAACCAGAGGGCTCCGTCCGGACCGGCGGCAATTTCCCAGGGTTCGCTCCCCTTCGTCGGGACTGGAAATTCGGTGATGACTCCGTTTGTGGTGATGCGTCCGATTTGCGTAACGTTGGCAGCCCACTCGGTAAACCACAACGCGCCATCCGGTCCTACTGTCAGTCCGGAGGGCACGGTCCCTGGGGTGGGCGTAAGCCATTCCGCCAAGACGCCATTCGGCGTGATGCGCCCGATCTTGTTACTCCAATTCTCGGTGATCCATAGATTGCCGTCCGGGCCGGTAAGGATCTGTGCCAACACGCTATGAGGCAGCGGTGCCGGGTAGGTATTGGTAATGACCCCGTCAGTGGTCATGCGAACAATCTGATTCCCGCCATTCTCGTTAAACCAGATCGCGCCATCCGGCCCTGCCGTAATGCCCGAAGGTGTGGCGTTAGGCGTCGGAATTGGAAATTCCGTAATCTTCCCGGTTGTCGTGATACGGCCGATATTGTTGCCCGATTCCTCCGTAAACCACATCGCGCCGTCCGGACCGATGACGATTCTGCGCGGCCCGCTGTTGGGTGTCGGGATGTTCCACTCATTGGTCAGTCTCCCCGCAGTCGTGATCCGTCCAATCTTGCCGAGGTTCGTTTCGGTGAACCACATGGCGCCGTCCGGACCCACAATGATGTCCCAGGGACCGCCCTCGACTTGATATTCCGTGATCTTTCCGGACATCGTAATGCGGCCGATCTTATTCCCCAAAGTCTCGGTAAACCACATCGCTCCGTCCGGTCCGGCCGTGATCGCCTCCGGGAGCGAATTGGGTGTGGGGACGGCGTACTCGGTGACGTTAGACGTGTTGTTGGTCTGAGCGAAACACACGAACCCAACGCTAAGAAAAAAGATGAGTATGAGCTGCTTCATGATGCTCCTTTGGTGCTGCAGAGGATCCCGGGGCCGCTGCAACAATGAAACGTGGAAGAGAGTACCATCAACGGGCTGGAAACGCAACCGCGCTCAGTACCCAGTGTCGGTACCGAGTTGGCCCTTCCGAGCGGTTGCATTGGGCTTGCCCGCGCTATAGAATTCGGGGAAAGGAGAGATGGGCATGCACTTACGAGGGCTCTCTCAACGCGTTCCCCAGACCGCCGTAGGGCTTGGGCTTTTCGGGCTCGCTATGGCTTGTTCCGCGACAGCCGCGGAGCCGCTGTATACGGTTTTGAATCCAACCGGCAACCCACCGCCCATCGAGCGGAAGTCCATGGCGGAACGTCCCGCGAGCCTGTCGGGGAAAACCGTCTATCTGGTAGACGAAACCTTCGATGGCGGCGACAAGTTTCTGCAGCAGATGCAGGCTTGGATGGCCGTGCACATGCCCGACGTCAAAACCGTCTTCCGCGCGAAGAAGGGGGCGTACGCCGCCGATGATCCAGATCTGTGGAAGGAGATCAAATCCGTCAACGGATTAATGATCATGGCCATTGGCCATTGAAGCACGTGCGCGCCGGCGGTCGTCGGCCACGTTGCGGATGTGGAGTCGAAGTATGGAATTCCCGCGGTAGGAGTGATCATCGACGCGTTAGTCGATCTGGTTCACGACAAAGCGTATGAAGAAGGCATGCCGGCTTTGCGGCTGGCCTTTACGCATACCCCCGTGGGAGGAAAAACCAGGAAAGAGCTGGACGAGTATATTGCAGGTAACGATCCCGTCACCAAGAAGCCGTTCATGCAGGAGATCCAGGCGTACCTGACGCAACCGCTGAACGAAGAGGAGAAGAAAACGGGGACCGTGAAGCGGGAGAAGAAACGGCTTATCGGACCGGATACCGCCGAGAATATCCAAAAGTATTTCGATGAGCGCTTCTGGACCGACCAGCTTCCCATCGTGATGCCTACGGAAGAGCGCGTTGCGGCGATGCTCAAGGCCACGCATCACAAGCCCGATGAGGTAGTCGGGCGAATGCGCGTCACCGGCGAACGGGAAGCGTGGGAATACACGGTGGAAACGGTGGCGATCAACACGGTGATGGCGGGCGCCAAGCCCGAAATGTTCCCGGCGATCCTGGCCTTGGCTGCGTCGCAGACGAACGCGCACTCCAGCTCCACGTCCTCAATGGCCGCGATGGCGGTTTTCAACGGCAAAATCGTCCACGAGCTGGATATGAACTCCAGCACGGGTGCCCTGGGGCTGTACAACAATGCGGACGCGCTCATCGGGCGGGCCTGGAGTTTGCTCTCCATGAACGCCACTGGCGGATCGGTACCGGGTCATACCTATGAGGGCGTGCAGGGGAATCCCATGGCCGACGTGCCGGCCGTTTTCGCGGAAAATGTAGCCGGCCTGCCGGCGGGGTGGAAGCCTCTCAGCGTGCAAAAGGGTTTCCAGCCCGACGATAGCATAGCCAGTACCTTCGACGGCTGCCAAAGCCAGAACACCATGATGGTGCTGGCGGACGAGGATTGGGAATATACGTTGAAGCGGTTTATCGGTGGAGTGGGCTCGCCACAGCGTGGCGGCAAACTGTTGCTCATCGACCCCTCGGTGACACCGCCGCTGCTGCGGTTTGGCTTCGACACCAAAGAAAAGCTGATCAAGTGGGTGAAAGAGAACGTGACCGTTCCCAAGTACCACTATTGGCTCGACCAGGAAGTGATCAACTATAAGTTAGGGCCGGCTCGCGCCGGGCGGGAGCCGTACGCGACGTGGTTGAAACTTCCCGAGGACGCGCCCATTCCGTACCTCGACAATGTCGACGTGGTGGTGGTGGGCGGAAGCGGGAACATCCGCTGGAGCGTGAACGAATGCTCCTACCGCAAGAGCGTGAAGGTCGACGACTGGAGATAATGGCGCCGATGCGGCAGACTGCGGCAAGGGCGGCTTGCCTGGCGGCTGGGGTCGCGCTGACTCTAGGGATCGCGGTGCAGCCGTTGCGGTCCGAGGCCGCGGGGCAAGCTTGCACTGCGGACGCTAAACCCGCGAAGCTCGACCTCACGTTCAAAGACATCCACGGCAAGCCGGTCGCGTTGTCCGATTACAAAGACAAGGTCGTGCTGCTGGATTTCTGGGCGACGTGGTGCCCGCCCTGCCGCAAGGAGATCCCCGGATTCGTCGAGTTGTATAACAGCTACAAGTCGCGCGGCTTTGCGGTGCTGGGCGTTTCCATGGATGACTCAAAGTCCGATATCAAGAAGTTCACCAAGCGGCTGGGGATCAACTATCCGGTGCTGATCGGCGCCGGACGCAACGACCTGGAGCCGGCATTTGGGGAGCTCCCGCTCCCTACTTCATTCCTCATTGCCCGGGACGGTAGAATCTGCGCCAAACATGATGGGATAACACCGAAGGAAGATATCGAAAAGGAAATCGTTTCCTTGTTGGAGGTTCCATGAAGCCTACATTATTGACAGTGGTGGGGGCTGCGGCGGCGTTGTGTCTGCTGGCGCCCGCGTCGAGTTTTGCGCAGGAGAAATCTCAACAGAAAAAGGGCGCGTTCATCGACGGCGAGTATGTCGAGGATTATGTATACGTCCCGGACTTCATGGCGCCCGAGGATTTGAAGAAGGCGATCGAGACGCACTCGAAGGACATCGTCATCGTCGATACGGCGGCGCCCGCCGTCTTTGAGGACGAACATATCCCGGGGGCCATCAACTTTCCGTACGACTCGGATATCAAAGCGCCGGTTTCCCTGCCTCGCGAGAAGACACTGGTGATCTATTGCGCCTGCAAGGATCACGAAGATTCGTCGGACGTAGCGCGGCAGCTCAGCCTGCTGGGCTATCGGAATGTCAAGGTTCTCAAAGGCGGCTGGTTCAAGTGGGTCGATCTCAAATATCAGACCGAGAGCAGCGAGAAGAAGGACGGGAAATGAGGCGAAATCACTGGTGGGCTGTGGCGCTTTTTGGAACCGCGCTGGTGGGTATTGGCGCGTATGCGGCTGACGTCGTTTCCGGGCTCGCTATTGGCGCGACTACGCAAACCATCCCCGTCACCGACGTCACCGGGCAGTATAAGGGCGAAAAAATCTGCTACGTTTGCGACTTCGACAAAGCGCCCGACGTGCTGGCGTTCTTCCGCGACACTTCGGACGCCACGGCGAAGCAGATCGTCGCGCTCAACGAGCTTTATGTGAAGAACAAGTCGCGGAACTTCAAAGCTGTGGCAATGGTGATCGCGGGCGAAAGCTCCAAGAAGTGGCTGGAGGATTTGAACCGTTCGACGCATCTGGAGATTCCACTGACGTACTTCACCAAAGGGCCGAAGGATGTCGCCAACCGGGTTTACAATCTGAACCCCGGGGTCGCGAATACGTTTCTCGTGACAGTGAATCGCAAGGTCGTCGCGAACATTTCCGATATCGGGCCGGAGGAGTTCGGCCGTGTTGCGGACGCTGCGGACCAGATGCTGGCCGGCGTAAAGTAGCGGTCAGTTCAGCAATCAGCCCAACCCCGGTGATGCGGAAGCCCAGCCCAGAACTTCTCGAACTTTTGTCGGTCTGCTCGCCGGGAGTCGCACACCTGGCTCTAGCACTACGCGATCTGGTTCTGGCGGAAGCCCCAGAAGCAGAGGAAGTTCTTTACGCGGTCTACGCGCAAGTGATCGTCTTCCGTTTCCCCGGCCGTAAGCGAGGGGCCTTCTGTAACGTCGTAGTCTATTCGCGGCACGTGAACCTGATGTTCCATTACGGCTCGGAATTGCCCGATCCGCATTGCGTACTCGCGGGAACAGGGAAACGGATTCGCCATATCCGCTTCAACTCGCCGGACGATTTGCGGCATTCGTACTTGCGAGGCTACATCCGCAGCGCAATCGAATTGGTTGGCGAGCCCGTAGGAGACTCGTCCACGAAAAAGCCGCTGAAGCGCCGATCTGGTTCGGGCGGACGGCGGACTCGGCCGTAGTGTCATCATATGAGTCATGCGACTCAGCAAATTTAGGATGACATGGGCGGCTGCCAGCCTTCTTGCGGTATGCGCGCTCTATGCCGCCGATCCGGCCACGATCATAATCCGCAGTAAGAATCTGTTTCCGGAGAGTATCACCTCCACTGCCGACGGAGCCATCATCATCGGCAGTTTCGGAACCAGCACCATCTGGCGGATTCCTCCGGGCGAAAACAATGCCTCGCAGTGGATCGACGCGAGCAGCAACAAAGGCCCTCTGCTCGGCGTGCTGGCGGATGAGAAATCCGGCCGCCTGCTGGTGTGCCAGGCCGGCGTGAAAACCTTCGACCTCAAAACCGGAGCAGCCAGGGAAGTGCTCACCATCCCCACCGCCAATCCGTTCTGCAACGACATTGCGGTGCGCGAGGATGGATCCATCTTCGTCACCGACACCACCGGCGCCAAGGTGTTTATGTTCCCGAAAGGCGCGACGACGGCAGTGGAAGTTGCTTCCGATCCGCTGCTGGCGGGCGCTGACGGTCTCGCGTTCCTAAGCGATCCCGACAAGCTGTACGTCAATACCGTTACCACCAGCAAACTTCTGCGCCTGGATTTAGCCAGAGACGGAAAGGTCACGAAGATAACTGATCTCAAGCTGTCGCGGCCACTGGAAGGACCCGATGGCATGCGCCCCATCGATGGCAAGCGCCTCATAATTGCTGAAGGCGCGGGTCGCACGGCCATGGGTGTGCCGAACGGCGATTCCGTCGAAATAACGACTCTCAAAGAGGGCGGTATGGAAGGCGGCACGCCCGGCGTCACCGTCACAAAAGGAATGGGATGGACCATCGAGGGCAAACTCCGCCAGCGCGACGCCAAGAATCCGGACGCCGACAAGGGACCGTTCCGGCTGTTTCCGGTGACGTTGCCGAAATAAGCATCAGCCATCAGTCCTCACGGTGGACGCGGCTGGCGCCGCGTGTCCGGCATATACTTACACGTACGAAGGGAAGGATCTATGAATGCCGCTGGTGTTGCTGTTCGCGAAAAGAAGGGAAAGCGTTGGGTGCTGTGGGCCGGCTGGGTGCTTTCGTTGTGGCCCGCATTTGTGATCCTGTCCAGCGCGACTTGGAAGCTGACGCGAAGTCCGTTTTACGTCGCTGAGTTCACCAGAATCGGATGGCCGGAGAGCGCATTGCCGCTGCTTGCCTGCCTCCAGCTTGGAAGTCTGCTTTTATTTCTCATTCCGCCGACGGCGGTACTGGGTGCGGTGTTGCTCACCGGGTATCTAGGCGGCGCGGTCGCCGCCTACACTCGCATCGGCGAGCCGTATCCGGTCCTGGTTCCGCTGTCAACCAGCATCATCGCCTGGGCGGGAATCTACCTGCGCGAGGAACGCCTGCGCGCGCTGCTGCCCTTGCGGCGAAGGGTTCCGCGTCCGTGATTTCATACTGAAGAGATGCGCGGCATTCTCTTCGACATGGATGGGGTCCTGTACAACTCCGAGCGGCCGATTGCGGGCGCCGCAGAGGCCGTCATTTGGGTGCGGGAGCACGGCATACCACATCTATTTGTGACGAACACGACGTCGCGCGACCGTACCGCCCTCATCGAGAAGTTGCGCGAATTCGGAATCGCCGCATCGAAAAACGAAATTCTCACACCAGCCGTCGCAGTAGCGGAATGGCTGCGGCATTCGTGCGATGAGCCAGTTGCGCTATTCCTCCGTCCGGCCGCGAGGCGCGAGTTCGAAGGGCTCCCGTGCCTGGGCGATGACGCCGAAGAAGGCGCGGCCTACGTGATCATCGGCGACCTGGGAAATCTGTGGGACTTCCGGACGCTGAATCGCGCGTTCCGGCTGCTGTACCACAACCCGGCGGCGAAGCTGATCGCGTTAGGGATGACGCGTTACTGGCTGGCCGCCGATGGCATCTCGCTCGACGTAGCGCCGTTCGTAGCCGCGCTGGAGCACGCCACGGGACGCCCGGCTCTTGTGTTCGGCAAACCGGCGCAGCGCTTTTTTCTCGCCGCCGCGGAGCGGCTTGGACTGCCGCCGGAGGAAATTCTCATGGTGGGCGACGACATTGAGGCGGACATTGGGGGGGCGCAGGCGGCAGGCCTCCAGGGCGCGCTGGTGCGGACCGGCAAGTTCCGGCCCGCCGACCTCGAAGGACCAATCCGGCCCGACATAGTGTGGGACTCGGTGGCAGATCTGCCGGAGTGGTGGGACGAACGGTCAGCGAGATGACTGGGCAGCTTATCCCGCCAGTTCCACTGGATCCGTGGTCCGCATGGTGAGCCACCCCTGTTGGGGGGCGACGTCAATGGGCAGGCCGCCTTGCCAGAGCGAGAACTGGAAGCGCACGCCGCTGCCGGACCACAAACCGAGTGCGGCGAGGGAAATGCGAACCTCCAGCACGCGCGCAAAGGCGCATTCCAAGGGCGCCTCGCCGGCTGGGGATTGCGCTGCGAGCCGCTGCTCCTTCACATAAACCCCACCATCGGAGAATAACATCACGACGCGGCTGGTTTGTTTGCCGTCGCTGGGCTCGGCCGTCAGCCGTGCTTCCATGCCCTGCAGTTCCTGTTCGGAGCCGGGCGGGAAGTCTACCCGCAAATAAAACGCGGCGCCATCGCTGCCGAATTGCACTTCCTTGATGAGGAATTTCTTCCCGTGCATGGAACCGGAGCGGCCGTCGACCAGGTACATGCCGGCGCCCATCCACTCGAAGTAGGAGGTCACTTCCCCATCGATGACGGGCTTGATCGGACCCGAGGCCTCAATCTGCACTTCGGGGAGAGTGGTGCGCAATATGGGCCGGGAAAGCTCCTCGGGCGGAGAAAGGTCGAGGAAGCGATACACGTTCGCCAGGTGGCTGCGATAGAGCTCATCGAATTCCTCGCGGTTGGCGGAGGAATGCTCGGGGCCATACCACCAGCACCAGTCGCTGCCTTCCGCGATGAGCAACTCCTCGAGCGCCATCCGGCGGCGCTCCTCGGAGGCGGCAGTGGCCGTGTCGAAGGTCTGGCGCGCGCGTAGGAGCTGGGCCCAGGCCTGGTTATCCTCTTCGGCGCCGATCCACACATCGAAGTTCGCGTTGATCCAGGAGCCAGGGAAAATGCGCTCCAGCGGTTCCGGGGGCAGTTGCTTCAGGGCTTCGCTGACCGTGACTGCGCTCAACTCCGGATCGTCACTGATCCGCCGGTAGAGCTCGCGCAGGAACGGCCGGCCGTTGCGGTAATAGTATTCCCAGGCGTTTTCGCCATCGAGGATGATCGGCACCAGGGCGTCCCGTCCGGATTGCAGGATCCCGGCGGAATTCTCGCGAATGCGCCGCAGGAAATCGATGGCAGCTTCGGCGGCGTCCATTTTGGAATAGACAAAACCGATCAGGTCGCTAAGGAAATGATCGCGGAAGAGCAGGCCGAGTTTGCTGGCTTTCTGGCGCCACTGGTACGGGCGATAAAGGCCCTCGACGCCCACCGCGTGCCCCGTGGTGCGGTTGAGCACGCCACTGTCGGTAGCAGCCCAGGAGAAGCCCGCCTCGGCCGCGATGCTGAAGACCTCATCCGAGACCGATCCTTCGGAGGGCCAAAGACCGGCGGGCTCGGCGCCAAATTGGCGGGCGATGTAGTCGCGCGCCAGCGAGAGTTGGCGGCGCGCGTCTTGCGGATAACGAAAACGCGGCGGCAAGGGCACGCCGGGGTGCGAAACGGCCGCGATATTGGAATCGCAAAGTAGCGGGAGAATCGGATGGTAGTAAGGCGTGGTGGAAATTTCAATCTGGCCGGAGGAGGCCAGCTTGCGATACTCCGGGAGCACTTGCCCCATGATTTCGCGCTGCTTTTCGCCCATGCGGCGCTGGTCGGCGAGCGTGAATTTGCGGCCGCGCCGGATCCATTCGGCAACTTCCGGATCGTTGGCCTGGAACTCCTCGTCGAACCAGGCAAGCTGCGACCACATCTGCAGATCGCGCAATTCCTGCGCCGCGAACAGGGTGCGCGGGTCGGCGCCTTTTTGCGCCTGCCAAATGTTGTAGAGCTCGCCGTAGCGCGGGTACCGGTAGATCATTTGCTGCGGATCGGAGTAGAAGGAATGGCGCAGCAGGAACGCGCGTTCCTCGGGGGAGAAGCTCTCGGCTGGCTTCAGCGCGAGTTGCAGGAATGGGTCGATGGCGGCTCCTTCGGCATACTCCGCCACCTGGGCCATCATGGAAGGAACCAGGTTAAAAGTCTGGTGCACCCGCGGGAACTCTTCGAGAATGCGCACCATGCCGTAGTAATCCTTGAGGGCATGCATGCGGGTCCAGGGCAGCTTGTATTCGCCCGACACCAGGTCCTTGTAGTAAGGCTGGTGCATGTGCCAGAGGAAACAGAGATAGATCCGGGGCATCGGCTATCGAGCGAAGAAACTGCGGGCCGGAGGGGGAGGCGGGCCGGAGCGAATGGCGCGCCACAGGATGGCGTTCAATTCGTCGTCATCGTTAAGATCGGCCTCCTCGAAGTCTAAGCGGGCAGAGGCCCGCGCGCCGGCGCCGCCCGCGGGATTGCGCTGATCTAGAGGGATGCGCGGCTTTTCCGCGGTGTAGGGCGCCGCGTCGGGCGTCCGCTGGAAGGCGGCGGACATGGGAGTGGCACCCGCGTCGAAATGGGTCATGGGATGCAAGCCAAGCAGAAATTCCATGGTCCGCAGGACAGACGTGGTGTTGTACATCGTGCTATCGACGACGTGGTGCTTGGCATAGGGGGAGATCAGGAAGGCGAGAGAGCGGTGGGAATCCACGTGGTCCGGGCCGTTTTGCGCATCGTCTTCAACTACGAAAATGGCGGTGGACGTCCAGAATCGCGACTTGGAGACGGCTTCGACGATCATGCCCAGCGCGGCATCGTTATCGGCGACCGAGGATTGTGGAGCAATCGCGCCAGCCAGCATGCCGGAGGTGTGATCGTTGCCCAGATGCATAATCATGAAGCGCGGCATGTTGCCCGATTTTTCGTAATCCGCAAGCTCGTTCTGAAATACCCTGGCGCGTTCCACATCCGGAAAAGCTTGATCATACCCGCGGAAGTACGGGTTGGTCACACGCCCGAGTAGAGGGTCGTTCACCTTGACAATTTGCACGTCGCCGGGCTTGGCACTCGGCTTGTTTTCGACGAAATAGCCGAAACTCCGCAGGGAAAGCCCGGCAGAGGCGGCATTCGTCCAAATGTATCCGGCTGGCGGATTGGCTGCAGGTTCCTGGCCGAGGAACCCGTACATCTTAGTGCGTTTGGCGGCGCTGGACGGCCAGAACTTTTCGACGAAATCGTTGGCGATGGCGGCAGTGGACCAGTGGTGGCCATCGGCGCTGATATCGGCGTTCACGTAGAAGTTGTCGAAGAGGACGAACTCGCGCGCGAGTTTGTGCTGGTTGGGGGTGACGTTTTCACCGAAGAGCACCAGGGAGGGATCGCCGTTGCCTTCTTTCATATCGCCCAAGACCTGGTCGTATGTGCGGTTCTCCTTGACTATGTAGACGACATGGTCGATCGCGGGCAGGGGATTCGGCGCATCCAGGCGGGCATCGTTATACGGCGAGTTGGCGAGGACCGCCTTGCTCCAATCCGCCAATTGAGCTTCAGAGAAGCGGTCGATCCACGATGCCGTGCCGGCCTGGACGCCGGGGATAAAACCGGCGGCCTTTTCACCAGTGGTGGGATTGGGCCCATTGGGATTCGGGTACGAGCGCGTGCCTTTCCCGTTGAGGACCACGAGGCTGCCGGAATCGAGGGCGCGCACGGCGGTGGGATACCAGCCCGTGGGAATGAAGCCTTCGACGAGACTGCGATTCTGGGAAACATCCACCACGGCTAGGGCATTGGCTCCGGAGCAGGTTACGAAGAGACGTTTGCTATCGGCGCTGAGCGCCAGAGCGGAAGGCGTCATGCCCAGGGGCTGGCGCGGTGTAAGAGAGACATTGATATTCTCAACGACGTTCAAATTTTTGGAGGAGCTGACGCCCACGGTGTACACGCTGTTGGTGTTCGCGGCGGCGACAAAGAGGCGGGCGGCCCAGGTGGGCTCATCCTCCACGGCATCGGACGCGCCGGCCCGCCAGACCATGTCGCTGGGGTGCGCGCCGAGGCGGATGGTGGCGAGCAGTTCGCCACTGGCGGTGTCATAGTGGCCCAGCGTGCCATCGGCCCAATGCGTCACGAAGAACGACTTACCATCAGGATGGAAGAGGATGCGGTACGGGCGCCGGCCGGTTTTGATGCGCTGGATGACGATGCCCGATTGCGGATTGATCACCGCGATGGAATCGTGAAACAGGTCCGCGGCATAGAGCAGGCGGCCATCGGGAGAGAGCGCCACATCGCCGACGAAATCCTGCGGCGAACGCTGGGCAGCGGCAATGATCGGGAAGGTACGGGCGGGCTGCAGTTTGCCGGCGGAAAAACTGAATTCAAAAACGGCGGCGCGGGCGCCGCCCCCGGCGTACAGGCGGTCGCCGCGCGGCGTGAACGCGAGGCCGAGCCAGCCATCCTCGATGGGAGTGCGGCCGATCACCTGCGCGGAAGCGGTATCGATTACCAGGAGGGATGGAGGCCTATAGCCACCGTTCAGGACCACCAGGTATTTCTTGTCGGGTGAGAGCGCCGACGCCATGGGGAGCGTGTCGAGCGCTAGTTGCTTGCCCGCGGGCTTCAGTCGCCAACCGCTGTTCAGCAGGAAACTTCCATCCGGCAGAGGCCCAACCTGCGTACGGGGCTGCGGCTGTGAAAGCAGCAGGACCGCCAGCAGCGGAACCGCTGAAAAATTCAGCACCTTCTTCATGCAGAACCTCCATTGTAGCGGGATCGTCCTGGTATGCGGCCTCTGTGTTACCGTGAGTGGGAAATGCGGCAAAGTAGCGGGATTCATGGCAATAGGCAGGCCGGACGCCTGCCCCGCGAGGTGTGATGGAGCTTCCGGCGCGGATCGGCAAATACGAATTGGAGGAGTACCTGGGCGGGGGAATGGCCGAGGTGTACCGCGCGCGCGATACAGTCATCGGCCGAACTGTGGCGGTGAAGATCCTGACCGAAAAAGGGCGCGAGGATGGCGAAGTGAAGGCGCGCTTCCTGGCCGAGGCGCGCACGGCCGGAAACATCGCCCACGACAACATCCTCGGGATTTTCGATTTCGGCGAAGATGACAACCATCGCCCCTTCATGGTGATGGAGTTTTTGAAGGGGGAGGATCTCCGCTCCGCCATCAAGAACGGACGCACGGGCGATCTGCGTCGGAAGCTGGAAATCGCGCTCCACATCGCGCGGGCCCTGGAATATATCCACTCGCAGAGAATCGTGCATCGCGACCTCAAACCGGAAAACGTGCACATCAGTGCCGCCGGGCAGGTAAAGCTCATGGATTTCGGCATCTCGAAGCGCGAGGGACTGGAGCTGACCCGCACCGGTTTCATGGTGGGGACGCCATATTACATGGCGCCCGAGCAGGTGAATGGCAGCGTGATTACGCCGCAGGCCGACGTGTATGCGTTCGGTGTGCTGCTGTACGAATTGCTTACGGGGAAACATCCGATCCATGGTGAAACCATGGAACGGGTCTTCTACGCGATCCTACATGAGTCGCCGAATCTGGATGAGCTACGAAACCTGCGCGTGTCCGAGCCGGTCTGCCAGCTTGTGGCGAAATGCGGAGCGAAAACTGCGTCCGAGCGGCCGGCTGGATTCGGGCCGATCTGCGCGGAGTTAGAGCGTGCGATCACCAACCAGGAGCGGGTCATAGCAGAGCAGGATGCGCCTACAGTGGTGATGCCTGCTCGCCAACCGGAAGCCGTGCGCGCCGCTGCCACGGGGCGGCGATGGTTGTGGCCGGCGGTGGCAATGGCCGCGATTGCGCTAGTCGGGGGGCTTTTTTGGATATTGCGGCCCAGGCCGCACCCGAAGACGGCGCCTGCTACAGCGGCCGCACCAGTGACAGCCGTAGCGCCGGCTCCGGCTGGCATGGTGTTGGTTCCCCAAGGCAACTTTCTTCTCGGTGAGAGGAAGACGCCCGTCTTTCTGCCCGATTTCTACATCGACCGGACGGAAGTCACGAACGCGGCCTATGCGCAGTTCGCTAGCGCCAGCCACCGGCCTTTGCCGGACGATTTTCCGAGTGACAAACCCGACTACCCCGTCGTGTTTGTAACCATCGGCGATGCTCGGGAGTTTGCGAAATGGGCCGGCAAGCGGCTGCCGAACGAGCAGGAGTGGGAGAAGGCAGCCCGCGGAACCGACGGCCGCCCGTTTCCTTGGGGCAACCTGGCGGATGCCGCGCGCGCCAACGTGGGAACCAAGCAGATGCAGCCTGCTGCGGGCTTTCCAGGTGGCGTCAGCCCATTCGGCGCGCTGCAGATGCTGGGCAACGTTTGGGAGTTCGTGGAAGACAGCAGCGCGCCGCCGGGCACCGTACGCATGCGGGGCGGAAGTTTCCAGGAGACATGGGAGCAGTTGGGCGCCAACGTAATCTGGGACTACACAACTGTTCCGGCGGACTTCAAGAAAGGCAATATCGGCTTCCGGTGCGTGCGCGATGCGCGGTAACGCGACCGGAAACCGAAGCGGGACGCTGCTCCCCTCCCAGGGATGACGCCCCGCTCCAGGGGGCTAAGTGGCGGTAGCGCTACCAGCCTCCGCAAGCTAGTGAGAGAGCGGGCAGAAACGTATCAGAAGAACATTCAACTTTGTCTCGGGCCCGGGGGCTAGCGGTTTCGGGATTGAAGATAACAGCCTTTCGTCACACTCATTAGCGCGCCAGGCGTCTGCGCCCATTAGGCGCCGCTTTCGGGCTGGGCTTGTGCTCGAGAAGCGCCTCTACGTCCGCTTCGGGGATGTTCGCGGAGATGTTCACCTGGTTGCCTGATGCCGCGATGGTAACGGACTTTAGCGCTTCGGCCGCCTGCGGGTTCTGCTGGTTTTGCATCTGGCCGAGGTTGATTAAAAATTGCAGCACACCCGCCAACGAAGCGGCGTTCTGGGCACTGCCGGTTTGCAATTGGGCCGTGATCGCAACCTGAGACCCGAACTTCACGCCGCCTGAAGCTTGCTGTATGTCCTGGAACAGGTTCGGCGGGATGTTCGGAACGTTGGGAGCAGCGGGCGCCGTCTTGAATGCCGGCGGCGGCACTTCGGAGATCCCCCAGGCATCTTCGGACGTGCTCAACTGGTTCACCTGAACCAGCAGGGCGGCCGGCAGCGTCGCGGGCGCCGTCTGCCGGTCGATCGCGGCTTTGACCCCGGCGATATCACCCCCCACCGCGATGGATCCGCTCAAGAACGCAAACGCGCTCTCCTTTTTCGGATCTTCCACAATGGTGACGCCGCGGTAGTTTTCCGAAACTCCTCCCGCCTTTTGCGCGGCGGCATCGATTCTGTCCGGACTGAAGTTTCCGCGGGCCAGCGCAAGTCCGCTGTGAGGCTGGGTTCCATTGCTCGCCATCAGGATTTCGTGCAGGTCGCGCGTAGGGTCGAAACCAGTCTCGGTCACCATTTCCTGCAACTGCTGATTCTGCGCCTGCGCCTGCGCCAATACAAACTGGCCGAACGGCGTGGCCTTAGCCTGATCCACGTTGATGCCCGCCAGGATCTTCGCGTCCGGCATTACCAGGTTCAGTAATTGGGGGTCCGCAGCCGGGAGGATGCCGGCGGAAACCAGCGCCAGCGGCGTGACCATAACAATCCGTAGCTTCATACCCATCAGACGTCGCCCTCCCTTTATTATTAGCTCCTGCGCCCTCCGGCGTCGTGCGGAATGGGGATCTGATCCACCACTTCGATTCCAAATCCTTCGAGCGCAACGATTTTCCGCGGATGGTTGGTAAGCAGCCGGATGGTGTGCAGCCCCAGGTCGGAAAGGATCTGCGCCCCGATTCCGTGTTCGTGCTGCAACTGCCGCTGCCCTTCGGCGCCCTGGTAATGCCAAAACTCCCGGCCGTGTGAGGCAAGGCGTTGCTCGCCCGCCAGGTTGCGCTCGATGCGGAAGCCCGGTCCCGTCTCGTGCAGATACACCAATACTCCGGCGCCTTCGCGTGCGATCATCTCCAGGGAATCGCGCACCAGACGGCCGCAATCGCAGGCCGTGGAGCCGAATACGTCGCCATAGATGCAGCGGGAGTGCATGCGCACCAGCACGCTTTCCTTGTCCTGTACATCGCCGTGCACCAGCGCTACGTGAAACTCGGGGTTCAGGTCGCTGGTGTACGCCAGCGTCCGGAACGAGCCCGATTCGGTATCGATGCAGCCTTCGGCCACGCGGCGGATGAAGCGCTCGTGCTTCATCCGGTAGCGAATCAGATCGGCCACCGAAACCATCGTCAACCGGTTCCGGGCGCAGAACTCCTCCAGTTCTGGGACGCGGGCCATGGTCCCATCGGGATTCATGATTTCGCAGATGACGCCGGCGGGCGTCAACCCGGCCAGCCGCGCCAGATCCACGGAAGCTTCGGTTTGGCCGGCGCGGACCAAAACTCCCCCCTCGCGCGCTCGCAGCGGGAACATATGTCCCGGCCGGGCCAGGTCTTCCGGGCGGCACGCCGGATCGATCGCGGTGAGAATCGTGCGTGTCCGGTCGGCGGCGGAAATCCCCGTGGTCACGCCTTCGCGCGCGTCGATCGATTCGCAAAAGGCAGTTCCGAACTTCGATGTGTTCTGCGCGCTGATGAGCGGAAGCCGCAGGTAGTCGCAGCGTTCCGGCGTTAGGGCCAGGCAGATCAGCCCGCGCCCGTGCGTAGCCATGTAGTTGATGATTTCCGGCGTGACCTTCTCGGCGGCGATGGTCAGATCGCCCTCGTTCTCCCGGTCTTCATCGTCCACCACCACCACAATGCGCCCGGCGCGGATCTCTTCCACCGCTTCCGGAACCGGCACAAATGGCATCGACTCATTGTAACCAGCAGCAGCACGGGCGAGTCGGGACGGGGCGGCCAATTCTGCCCGCGGACTCGCATTGCGGTTCGTCCAGTCCCGTCAGCACATGCTCCGAAGGCGGCCCACAGCCTCGTTCAACGCTTCGGCTTGAGCTCTTAATTGCTCGCCGGCGGCCGCTGATTCCTCGGAACTGGCAGCCGTTTGCTGTGTTACGCGATCCATTTGGCTCATGGCTTTCGAAATCTCTTCAACACCGCGCGCCTGTTCCGCGCTGCCGGACGAGACCTCTTCCACCAACGTCCTGACCTTGGCCGCGCTCTCGGTAATTCCGCCAATGGCGTTACTCATCTGCTGTGCTTTGGAACTGCCGCAACTCGACATGGCAACTGATTCTTCAATCAACGCCGCAGTCTCTTTCGCCGCCTGAGCGCTCCTTTGAGCGAGGTTCCGGACTTCGTCCGCCACCACGGCAAATCCTTGCCCCGCCTCGCCGGCACGCGCTGCTTCCACCGCAGCGTTCAACGCGAGAATATTCGTCTGGAATGCGATCTCGTCGATGACCTTGATGATTTTGGAAACCTTTCCGCTCGAGGCGGCAATGCCGTTCATGGCCGCCAACATTTCGTCCAGGGATTGGTTCGCCACCGCCAGTTCCTGGCCTACAACGGCAACGAGTTCAGCGGAACGCTTTGAGCTTTCTGCATTACGGCGAGTCATGGACGCAGTCTGCTCCGCGGAAGCCGAAGTTTCCTCGATAGCCGCCGCCTGCTCCGATGCGCCGCGCGCCAGAGTCTGTCCGGTCGCCGAGATTTGCGCGGCAGCGCTCGCCACTTGGTTGGCGCTCCCGCTTAGCTCCGTGATCGTCCCGCGAAGCACTGCCGTAATGCCACGGACAGTCATAATCGAAACCAGGCCGACCAATGCTAATGCTAGGCACAGCACCGCGCCGAACACCCAAAGTTCATTCGTAATGGCCGCGCGTTTTGCGCGGGTGCGTTCACAAAGAGAGGCAACCAGTTGATCCAATAAATCGGTGGGAGCCCGGTCCTGTCCCTTTACCATCGCATCGGCCGCGGATTGTCCACTCCCTCTGGAGCCCGAGAACTCCCCCAACGCTGCATCGTATTTGACCAGCATTGACGCGTGCGCTTCGAGAAATTGCCCGAGCAATCGACTCGCATGGTCTTCTTTAATGCTGGATTTCAAGCGGGCGGCGATCTCCCTAACGGATTGGGCTTCGGCGTGGAAGTCGGCGCTGTACTTGCGGAGGGCCTCGGGATCGCGGCCGCGCAACAACACGTCTTTCCATTCCTGGACCTGTTTCTTGAAGGTCACCTGCATGACACGAGCGAGGTCCTGGTCCCGAACGTCTTCATCGAACAGCTGTTCGTAGGTGGAGGCAACCGCGCGCAGCCGGAGGTAGAGGTAACCCCCGCTCGCACTCGCAACCAGAATCGTAAGTGCAAGTATTGCCCATATTCTCGATGTGATCTTCCCAGTGAACATGCCTTCTCACCTGTCGTCTTTCTCCGGGCGCAGCGCGCATGAAGTTGGCCGGCAGAATATATATCGGCTTCGGGAACGCCTACTTTATACTATGGGTGACTTTGCTCTGGCTGCGGCTAGAACAGGAAGCAGTCCATCAGATTTCCGATGTCGCTGCGTCCGTCGCGAGGCGGAGCGGGCGGTCCAAACTGCTGGCCGTTGGCCGCATCGTTGTTCGCCCCGGGGGTCTGCACGTCGAACTGGTGGTTGATCGACGCCAGAGCCGGTAGTCCGAAAATCGCTTCGACGAACTTCAAGATCGATCCGTGCTCGCTTAGCACCGTTGACAGGTGACCGGGCTTGGCCCACGGCGAAATTACCCAGGTGGGCACCCGGATTCCTGCCCCGTAGGCATCGAAGACTGGCGGAACGACGTGATCGAAGAAGCCGCCGCCCTCGTCATACGTGAGAATGTAGGCCGACGTTTTCCAATAAGACGATTTGGCCAGGGCGTTAATAAACGTCGCCTGGTCTTTCACTCCGACTCCCAGGGGATAGGGCGGATGCTCGCCATTAAAGTCGTTGGTCATCAGGAAGGAGACTTGCGGCAGGGTGCCGCCCGTGAGGTCGTTCAAGTAGTCGTCTTCGCTATAATTATTGACCCGCGGGTCCTGATACCAGCGCTGAAAGAACTGAAAATGGTTATCGCACACGAGGCCGCCGACTGTGCAGGCCGCTCCGTCGTGATAGACCTTAAAAGTAATGCCACGCGCTTCGAGCAGGTCCAGAATGCAGGGAAATTGTAGCGAGCCCACCGCGATAGAATTGCTGGTGTTCCCGCCCGAAGTTCCCGCGGCCAGGTAGAGACGGTTGGGATAAGTCTCGCTCAGCATGGAGCAGAAGTAGTTCACACACAGCGAAAAGTGTTTGATGAGGGAATAGTAGAAGGGAAGATCGCTCTGGTCGTAATAGCCCAGCGCGCCCGAACCGTCGGTGGTGTAAAAACCGTTCATCGCGCCGTTGTTCCACTCGCCGTGGATGTGCGCCCAGTCGTGGGTTGGGTCGGGCGAGATGCCCGACGTGAGGTGGTGGGGCGTCACGGTGCCCCCCTTGCCATCCGGCTGCGAATAGCCGGCCGGCACCCCATGGGAACCTACGAACGGGGCATAGCCGTAGTAATGATCGAAAGAACGATTCTCGTTGCAGCAGATGACCACATTCTTGATCGGATATGTAACAGCGGCCGAGGCTTGCTGGCCGTGCAAATGAATCCGGGATGCCGCGCCCGCCAAACCCAACGCGGAGACGCGTTGCAGCCACTGCCGGCGGGAGTAGTGGCTCTGCCTGGCGTTGGCGATTGCCGTCTTAGAGGATGATGGTCTCATTGGGGAACCCCAGGGATTATACACCGTAAGACCCTCGCCGCAGGCGAATCTCTTCGCGCGGAATCCGGAGAATCAGGCTAGTACTCCAGGCGCACTCGGTCCGCTGCGCCGCCCGGCTGAGCCGGGGGCTGGGCTGCGGGGGATGAGCCGCGACCGTTAGGGAGCGTCTTAAAAGCCTCAGAACGCGAACCCCACGTGCCCTACGAAGCTCCGGGGCTGCAGGAAATGCGTGCCGCTGAAAGTCGACAGAAAATTGTACAGCGCGACCTTGTTGGTGAGGTTGGCGATTTCGAGCGATGCCGTGAAGTGCTGCCGCTTCTCGCTATGGAACAGATTGTCGCTGCCAATGGCGAGATTGAAAACATGGCGCGAATCGACGCGGTCGGGATTGTGATCATCGTTCTCGGTGCCGGCTTGCGGCAACGTGAGTAACTTGGAGGTCACGGTTTTGCCGGCGCAATCGGCGGGGCTGAGGCCCTGGTGGAAGCTGGCTACGAGACTGCCGCACGCCAAACCGATGGAGGTCTGCTGCGCGGGGGTCAGGATCGTGAGGGCGGCTGCGGAGTCCGGCACACCGCTGACCACCATGCCGCTGTCGTACCGCCAAGTGAACGCGATCCACTCCTGATTCTTGTGCTGGTAGCGGAAAACTGCGTTGGATTCAAAAGCCTGGTCGTGATCGATGCGGAAAACGCCATTGACCAGAGGCGCGCCCTGGGGGACGAGACCGCCGGTCTCCGGCGGGAAGAAGCGCGCGCGGGTGTGGCCGAAGGTCCAGTAGGCCTGAAAACCGTGGAGATTGGTGGTGCTGAGGCGGCCGTTGACGCCGTCCAGCTTGGAATTGTGCCAGGCAATGGGGAAGGTGATGGTGGTGTTCAGAAGCGCGCTGAAGTCGTAGGCGTTGTGGGTGTACTTCCAGAAATAGTCCGCATCCAATAAGAGCCACTTGCCGAAAGCCTGCTCGAACCCGGTGTTGAACTGATTGCGAAACCCGGGCTGGATCGCCACGGAATTCGCGCCGAACACATTCTGCGCCAGGCCGCCCACGCCGGTGGCGTTAGAAAGCAGCAGGTTTTCATTGAACGGGGTTTCGAAGGTGCGGGCATAGGCGGCGCGCAAGACCGTACCCGTGTGCTTGACGCTATAGGAAATCGCTGCGCGCGGCTCGGGGCTGGATTTCGAGGTCAGACCGTCGTAGCGTTCCGCCCGCAGGCCAACTTTGAAATCGAAGTTGCCGGCCGTGATATCGTCTTGCAAGTAGAAAGCGTACTGGTTGATGTTACCGGTCGCATGGAATGCGAACAACGCGCCGCCGCGGGTGAGATCGAACGGGAGCAGGCCGGGCGCGAATGGAATCGTGGCATTCGGATTGTTCAGCGTGTTGGCTTGGAACCCGGCCGCGGCACATTGGTTAGGATTGGTGAGCGCGGGATTCGGGACGGCAATCCCGCTCGCGTCGATGCAAGGAGAGTTGAATCCAGGATCGGTGATGCCAAAACCGAAATTCTCCAGCAAGCGTGTCTGTTTGAGATCCACGCCGAATTTCACAGTGTGGTGGCCTTTGACGGTGGAAATGTCCGCCTTCACGCCCCAGTTGAGCAGTTGCCGGTTCTGGCTCTGAGTGGCCGGCGTATCGGCGAAGGGATTGCGACTACGGTAATAGTTCACCTGGTCTTTCCGGATCCAGGGACTGACGGTGAGCAAGGTGTTCGCGGAAAAAGTGTGCTGGTAACCGGGGGAGATGTTCCAGGTGAGCACCCGCTGGCGCTGATCCTGTGCGAGCTGATCGTAATCGTTGGGAATCTGGAACCAATTGCGGGCGGTGAACAGGTCCATGTGGAACACATCGTGAGCCCCGGGCTGGTAGTCGAAGCGATCGAAGATGGATTCGTTGTTTCCCTTGTCGTGGAAAGGGGTGAACTCCGGGGTATCGAGGAAGCGTCCGGTACGAAGGCCATCCACGGTCACGAAGTTGCCGGCTTTGGCGTTGCCGAAGCCGAGGCTGGCGGAGCCGCCGGCGGTGCCGAATGAGCCGTAGGTAGCGTCCAGATTGCCGAAGATATGACCGGCGCCGAGGCCGGAGCGCGTCGTGATCTGGGCGACCAGGCTGCTTTTGTCTCCGAATTCGGCGCTGGGCGTGCCGGTGGTGGACTCCATGCTCTGAACGGCGCTGGTGGGGAGCTGCGTGGAGAATAGCTTGCTCTGCTGATCGCTGACGGGCTCGCCATCGATGACGAAGCTCACTTGGGCATGATCGCCAAGGGGGTGAAAGAATCCATTGGCATCGGCGGCGACTCCACCGGTGGTGTAGACGATCGCCTGGCTAAGACCCGCGCCGGGATCGATGGTGGGGAGCTTGAGCAACAGGCTTTGATCGACATCCGTATGGTCCGAGGGATCGGTTTCGAGCAGGTCGGCGCCGGCGGCCTCGACGTTGATGCTGGTTTGCGCGCCCGCCAGCATGAGGGTCGCCTTAATCTGAACCGGCACGGTGCTGCGGATCTCGACATCCTGGTCGAAGTTGGCGAAACCGGTGGCGGTGACTTCGAGATGGTACGGATTGAGCGGGATGTTGGTGAAGCGGAAAGTTCCGTCGGCGCCGGTTTGGGTTTTTTGGTTATAGCCGCTCACCGCATTGCGGATGGTTACGGTTGCCCCGGGGACTGCTGCGCCGGACGGGTCTACCACCGATCCCCCGAGCGTGCCGGCATTGCCGAGGGATTGGGAGAACGCCGCATTCGAGGCGGCCAGTGAACACCAAAGAACAAAGCTGCACGTAGAAAGAAACCGGAACTGCATGAAAACTCCTCTCTTTTGGTTGACTGCAAAACTTAAGCCCCAACTCCGGAATGCGTGGAGCGGGACGCTTCCGTTCGCGATCAGACCAAGGCGGGAGGAGCGCGTGAGGAAAAAGACGAAACCAGAACTTCGCCGGGCGGGTGGACGATCACCGAGAATGCCAGCCAAACCGCGGAGAATATGGGCGCGGCGACGGCGCTGATGGCAGCCGGCAGAATCGGCGCGGGTCCCAGGTGACAAAGCGGACAGCAGTGATCGGAGGCGTGATGGGTTTCCTGCTCGGCGTTGAGGGATGCCGACTGCGCGCACACTGTAGCGCACAGGATCAGCACGATCAGGAGGAAGCGCCGGGCCGAGATGCCCCCGAGTGACATGCTGGAGTCTAGTATATCGGGTTGGGAGGTTGCAGGTGATGGGGCACACGTCGCCTGAGGGCGCGGCGGCCGTTCGTGGTTTTGGCATTACGCGGCGGGAGCCTCCTGGGGATTTTGAGCGAATTTTTGACGCCAGGCGCGGAATTCGGAGAGTTTGAAGCGGAGTCGTTGGGCATTTTTCGCCTCTTCGAGGCGGGCGCGGCGGGCCGCTTCGCGGCTCACCTGTTCGGATGAATAAACGAACTCGTCATCTTTGGGGTCCCAGGCTTCGCCTAGCATTTTGTGGTAGTTGTGCAGGAGCACGGCTTCCTCCATGGCGGCTTGCTCGGCGGCTTTGCGCTCTTTTTGCATCTCTTGCAGGACCTTCATGTTCTTGTGGATGGAACGGGTGATGCGCTGCTCATAGATGCTGAGGGTGGCGAAGGCTTGTGGGTTGTCGCGGAACGTGCCGGCTTCGGTGATGGCGGCATGGATCACGGCATCCTGGCAGACCACCTCGCCGGGTTGTCCGCCATGGCCGAGGGCCATGAAGCCCTGCTCGTGGGTATTGCTGCGCTCGAGGCGCCAGCAATCGTTGGCGATCAGTTGAGCGATGGACTGCTCCATGGCATTCGCGGGTTTCCAGTAGTCCAGAATCTGCTTGCAAAAGCGGAGGTAGACTGCTGGATCGTCGTTGGGCAAGAGCACGGTGCGGGCACAAAGCCCGTGTTTTAAACCATTTAGGGAGGAACGGGCGCGGCCCGCGGGGGTACGAGGTCCTCCGCCGTGACGCGGAGGATTGGGCTCGGCGGATTGGATTTCAGAAGAAACTTGTTCGTTCATGAGACACCTCTCAAAATGAAAAAACGCGGCGAGCGCCGCGTTTTTGGAGGAAAGAATCTTCTTCCCTGATTT